>Ga0160425_1002644_pt1 | contig 14202 bp, 12 predicted proteins | sample BioMet8_FD_108193 | JGI IMG/M metagenome (GOLD analysis project Ga0160425, IMG submission 108193) | Microbial communities from bioreactor (seeded with sewage sludge) at Lawrence Berkeley National Lab, California, USA - Biofuel... | ecosystem: Engineered > Bioreactor > Anaerobic > Unclassified ...
CTTTTCCTTTTTTGTCAGACTAAATGCTCGAGACGGAGGCATTTTTATCTCTTGAGAAGAAAAATCCCCCTCTTTTTCACCGTTTGTCAAACTAAACGCACGACTTTTCATAGGTTGCGTGCGTTTAACCTGACAATCGTGCGTTTGCTTTTTCAATTGGACAATTCCATAAAAAGAATAAAAATCAACCGGAAGGCTATTGACTTTCTCAATGCAAACGTTTAAAATTATTAATGCAAACGTTTAAACCAATAGGTAGAAGTAATGACGGTAACGATCCACGACATTGCCAAGGCAACCGGGAAAAGCTATCCCACTGTCAGTCGGGCATTGAACAATCATCCGAAAATCAGCGAGAAAACAAAATTGCTTATTAAGGAAACGGCTGCGCGGCTAGGGTATCGTCCGTCATTTGCCGGCATCGCGTTGCAACGCGGGAAAACGATGACCTTCAATGTAGTCGTTCCTACTCTGCAGAACCCGTTTTATGCCAAGCTGGTTTCGGAAGTACAACGCCGCTGCCGTCAAAACGGTTATGATGTGAACATCAATGAATACGATTACAATCCGACGATGGAATATCGTTATTTCGACCGGGTGTTGAATCGTACCTGCGATGGCGTTATCGCCATGCCTTCTTCTTTTCATCATACGGCCGAGCTGTTCAATCGGATGTGGGAATTCGATATCCCCTGTGTGAGTATCGGAGTCCCGGCCGGAGCGGAAAAAGTCAAAATTGATATGGTCGACATCGATATGAAATCACCCTCGCGAGTGGAATATCTGGCCTCGCTGGGGCATAAAAATATTCTTTATGCCATCGGCGGCCATGCCGAATTTCAAACCGATATCTGCTGCCGGAGTTTTCAACGGGAAATGGAACACGTGGGTTTGCCTTTTGATCCGGCAAAGAATCTGTGTGTTATTCATGGTTACGTTTCCGACCTGGCGGGTTGCGGATATAATTGCGGGAAACAAATTTTCCAACAATTTCCGGACGTTACGGCAATTGTTGCGGTCAATGATACTTTTGCCTGTGGAATCATTCGTGCGGCGATGGAGGAAAAGGTTCGCATTCCCCTGGATGTTTCAATCATCGGTCAAGACAATATCTGGCCCGGGTTGTATACCCCGGTGACGCTTACCACTTACGACTTAAATCTTGAAGACGCCATGAACCAATGTTTCAAGCTTCTTTTCCAATCGCGTAATCGAGCGCCAATTGCCGTAAAAGTCAAAGCCCAACTGATCATTCGGGAAAGTACCGGCCCCGCAAAACCCCAAAAAACTTCAGCAATCCCCAAAAAACAAGTCTGAACGACCACTCAAAACAAAGGAGAAAACCGACCAAATGAAAAAATTCACACTTATCGAATTGTTGGTTGTTATCACTATCATTGCGATTCTGGCATCCTTGCTATTGCCGTCCCTGAGTAATGCTCGCGACCGCGCCAAAGCCATATACTGCGTTAATAACTTGAAGCAGTTCGGCATCGCGGAATTGTCGTACATGAATGCTTATAATGATTACATCCCACCGGCCTATCCGGCCTATTCTGAAAACGATACTACTTCCGGCATCATGGTGATCTGGATTACGCTGCTTCATCCGTATCTCAATGGCAAGAATTGGGATGGAGGCGGGCCGAATACCGCCCAAACATTGTTCTGCCCCAGCAGCGAAGTTCAAATCTATAAGTATAAAACTGCCAATGGAGCCGGCTCCCGGATCAGTAATTACATCTATAACTATCGTCTCGGCAGTCCTTATTATGCTTATCTCGACAGTTATAATTATGGATGGAAAAAAATTAATCGTTGCCGCGTTCCGAGCTTGGTATCGGCAATGGTTGACGGAAAAGGAAAAACCCGCGACCTGGTCATGTCTTATGAAGTATATCAAAGCGGTTGTTATTCGGTCATGGACCCGCGGCATCACAAAAACTCGTCGATCTTATTTCTTGACGGTCATGTCGACAATACGGTCATCGCGCATATTAATCCGGTCGATTACAATACCGGATTTCTCTTGAGCAATCAGGTCTTCCAATAATCTGCGACAAGGACTCAAGATAATAATATTCCAACTAACCGACGAACAGGATTACTATGATGTTGAAACGCATTTTTCTTCTACTGTCAGCCACGGTTGCAATAAGTGCAATGGGGGTGGTCGCGCCAGTTGCCGTCAATGCCCTGGCGCCTCATGGTTCCCCCGTAAAGATGTCTTTAGCCGTATCCCGGCAACCGTTGGGGATCATCGTCTTGCCGAGTGTACCGTCGCCGCAGGAAACCCAAGCGGCGGAAATTCTGAAAACCGGCCTGGATGCCATGAGCGGGGCCAGTTTTGCCATCGTCAGAGAACCGGATCTTTCGAAAGACGGAATTCGGCTAAGCATCGGCAAGACCAATCTATTTCGCGACCATCACTTGCAGCAACCGCCAATGACTCCCGACGGATACTCGCTGCAGGCGGTTGACGGCATCCTCTTTTTTAACGGCGGGGAGCGGCGCGGTCCGATCAATGCGGTAATCGCTTTTCTGGAAGAAGATCTGGGCTGCCGCTGGTACTCGCGGTTTATGCCGGCCTCCTATCCCCAACAGGAAAACCTGACCGTCAATGTCGTTCCGCGGACTTTTTCACCCCGGCTGGAAATGCGGGACGTCTACATGGCGGAAGCATGGAATCCGGAATGGGCCATCTTAAACCGAATTAATTCCGCCGTTAACCCACTGGTACAGAAAATTCCGCCCGGCTATGGGGGGATGGCCCACTATCCGGGCGTACAGTTGTTTGTCCATACGTTCGCCACGCTGGCGCCGGATGCCTCTTTGCTGAAATCGCATCCGGAATATTTTGCCCTGATCGGCGGACAACGCCAAACCGGCAATCTTTGCCTGAGCAATCCGGAGACCGTAAAACTCGTGGCGCAGAAAGCAATCGCCATCCTGAATCGTTACCCGGATTCCCGTTTTTTCAGCGTCTCCCAGAATGACGGTGACAATGTTCTCTGCCGCTGCAAAGATTGTCTGGCATTGTCGCAACGGGAAGGCGACGCCGGATTAATGATCCGTTTCGTCAATCAAGTAGCACGACTAATCCAGGCAAAATATCCGCAGGTAAAAGTATCGACGCTGGCCTATCAGCAAACGTATATGCCGCCCAAGACGATTCGTCCGGACAAGAATGTCCTTATCTGGTTTGCCACGGATCGGCATGTCTGGGCCAACCCCTATTTTTATATGACGGAAACGCAAAAATTCCAAACCGCCTTGAACGCCTGGCATGACATCGGCACCGAAATCCATATCTGGGATTATACGTTCGGGGATAACAACAACTGGCTGAAACCGGCGCCCAATTTCGACGTTATTGCCCATAACTATGCGTTTCTGATCAAACATGGCATTTCCGGCATCTTTTTTCAAGACGATTTTCAGAGTGTCGGCAGCTCCCGCGGCGCGATGAAGGCCTGGGTGCTGGCCAAACTGGCATGGAATCCCGATTGGTCCATGGATGACCTGGTGCGGGATTTTACCTTGGGATATTACGGCGCGGCCGGAACGGTTATGCAACAATATAACCAACTGCTGCGGCAGCATTGGGAAGTTTTTCACCGAACCCATCGGCCCGATACCCAGGCCGTTATGGCCTTTCCCCCGGAATTTCTGCACAAGGCACAAACGTTGTTAACCCAAGCCAAAGCCGCGGCCGGAACGAATACGGCACTGGTTGGTGAAATCGAAAGAGAAGAAGCTTGCCTGCTTTATGTTCGGCTCAGCAATGGCATGCATAGTCTTCAGGACAAGGAAGCCTATGCGCGGGATATGGCGACTTTGCGCCAATATATCAAACGTTTCGGCATCAAAAGTTTTGCCGAAGGAGCCGGCGCGGATACCGATAAATTCTTCCTCAGTTGGACTGCGGCCATGAATTTATACGGCAAACCGAAGCGCTATCCCGATGCATTCCCGCTGACGCTGGCCGATGTAATGCTGCCGGCGGTATGCGGCAAAGCAACCTGTCATCTGATTGAGGACTCATCGTCTGATTCCGGATATGCCATCTACCAACCCTGTCCGATCACCCATTGGTCCATACAATGGAATTCCCCGCGCGCCTGTGCCAGAGACAAAACCTATGTCTTGCAGTTGAAGATCAAACTCGGCAAACTGAAACATCCCGGAAAAGTTCTGCATTGCGGGGTGTGGGATCCCAAACAATGCAAAGATCTGCTGCCAAGGAGGATAGTTGATCCGTCGGAATTGACTGCGGATAAATTTACCTGGGTAACGATTGGAAAAGTAAAACCGACCGACAAATGTTATGTTTATGCCGGACCGGTGGAGAATTCGGCGGCAGAATATTTTCTGGTGGAAGCCGGTGAACTCATTCCGGAAAATGAATTCAAAGAAGTCAAATAACAAACATGGCAACGAGAGTAAATTTTCCGGTGAAGGCGTTTGAATGAAGTAGCTAACGCGAACCGAACTGTTATCATTTGGAGTTTGTTAAGACCGTTTTTGGGGGCGGCATGAACCTCCTTATCGGAGGCATGTTATGTAAAACCAGGTCGATCGGTCCTTTCTTTACTAAAGGAGTTATGGATGATTGACCGGCAGACATTTTTCGAACAGAATTCCTTGTTCTGGTCCCGCCTCGGATTTGAGAATGATCCACCGCGCTATGATGAATCCGGAAAATTGATTGAATTCCGGCATGAATATCAGAAATTTGCCGGACTGCATAAAAAAATGCATAATGCCGGAATCCGGATTCATACCAGCCCGCTCTTCAGCGGTTGGGTCGGTCCCGATTCCTATGATTATACTCTAACCGATGATGCTTTGGAGACTTTGTTCCGGGAGGTGCCGGACGCGCTCTACATTCCGCGCGTCAAACTGAATGCACCGGTCGAGTGGCAAAAAAAGCATCCGGAAGAACTTTTTGTCTATTGGGGAGGGAATAACGATCCGGAATATATCCGGTCGAGAGTCGGCACGTCCGAACACGATTTACTGGGCACCGATACGGAAGAAGGTTACTGTGACGACAAACTGGCGATCTGTTCTTCGTCCCGGGAAAACTTCGGTCTGATTATCGAAAGCATGGAAATTCATGCTGTTCTGAAACTGAGCTGGGATTGTCTTTGGGCTGCGGCCGAGGAATAAATCCGTTATTCCAACTGGCCGAGCATTCGCAGCAACCCGTCCAGCGTGGTGGCCGGGTGTGGCGGGCAGCCGGGAATGTACAGGTTTACCGGCAGTACGGCGTCCACGCCGCCGCAGGTTTCCTGGTGGTCGCGGTAAAGTCCCCCGGAGACGGCGCAGGTACCGGCAGCGATGACCAGCTTGGGGGCGGCTATCGCTTCATACGTTTTGAGCAACGCATCCCGCATGTTCCGAGTGACCGGACCGGTCACCAACAGGCCGTCGGCATGACGCGGCGAGGCGACGAATTGAATGCCGAACCGGCCGAGGTCCCATGCCAATGTATTGAGGACGTTCACGTCGGCTTCGCAGGCGTTGCAGCCGCCCGCGCTGACCTGACGCAGCCGTAGCGACCTGCCAAATAGTTTTTGCATGGCTTCCGACAGTGCGGCGGCGGCGCAATCGAGGTTGTCTTCCGCGTTCAGTACTAGATCGTTTCGGTTTTTGGCCGCCAGATGATAATCTCGGGTGAACCGGATTTTGTCGGTGGCCTGGCGGCATTGTCCGCAGAACAGGCAGCGCCCCAGGTCGAGTGTGACTCGTTCCGGCTTGCCGTCAATGGCGGCGGTGGGGCATTGTTCCCGGACGGCCGCGAATTCCGCGTCCGTCCAGCAGGCGTCGCTCAATACCGGGCGGCCGAGATAGCGGTCGGACAGTGCTGTTTCCGGGATGGGAAACGGTTTGGTCTGATGCCCTTGCAGCAAGCGGGCGCAGAGAACTCGAAACATGATTGCCTCACCTCATAAATCGTGACCGCAGTACGACAGATTGAAGCTCTTGTTGCACAGCGGAAAGTTGGAAATTTGTTCGTCGCGCATGACCCGGCTCAGGGCCGGCCAGTTGTGGAAAGAAGGGTCGATAATCTTATAGTTGGCCAGTTTGCCGTCGTGGTCGGAACTGGCGACGTGACAGATTTCGCCGCGCCAGCCTTCCGTCAGAGTTACGGTCAAATGTTCCGGTTGCAGTCGGCCGGGCCGGGTCTGTAGCGGGGAACTGGGCAGCGTGGTTAGTACTTCTTGCAGAAAATCGCGGGACCGCTGCATTTCCAGCCAGCGCACTTGCGCCCGGGCTAAGACGTCGCCGCCGCTGCCCACGGAAACCGGTAGCTGGTTGAAACAGAAGACGCCGCTGGGATGGTCGCAGCGGACGTCGCGGGTCAGGCCGCAAGCCCGCGCGGGGACGCCGACTACGCCCAGCGCCAGGGCGTCGGCCGGTTCCAGCCGGCCGCAGCCTTCGAACCGCGCCAGGACCGACGCCGAATTCCACATCAGGCCGATGGCGTTGACGGTGCTGGTAAAGGCCTGCTGGAATCGGGTCAGCGCGGTACGTCGCCGTTCGTCGTCCAGATCGTAATGAACGCCGCCCGGTGTCAGCAGGTTGCGTCCGAAGCGGTTGCCGCAGAACAGCGCGGTCAGATTGAGAAAGTCGCCTCGCAGTCGGCCGCAGTACGAGGAGGTCGGCAGATAGGCAACGTCGCCGGCCATGGCGCCGAGGTCGCCGGTATGGTTGGCGATGCGTTCTAGTTCGAGCATGATGGCGCGAATGGCGGCGGCGCGCGGCGGTGCGGTGATGCCGGCCAGCGCTTCGATGGCGCGACAGTAGGCCAGGCTGTGCCCGATCGTGGTATCGCCGGCGGCGGTTTCCAGATAGTGCAGGGTGCGGCAGTCGGGGCCGCCAGTCAATCGCGCTTCGATGCCGCGGTGTTGGTAGCCCAGCGCGATATTCAGTTTAAAGACGTGTTCGCCGAAGCATTGGAATCGGAAGTGTCCCGGTTCGATGATCCCGGCATGGACCGGCCCGACCGCTACTTCGTGCAGCTGTTCGCCGGCCAGACGTTCCGGAGTCAGGTCGACTGCGGTGGAGAGGCGTTCCGGCTGGAGCCGGGGATGGCCTTCCGGGGTAATCTGCCAGCGTTCCGCCAGTTCGTTCTCAAAATGTTCTGCTGCCGGTACGTCCGGCGTCAGCGCCCGATAGCGGCCGGCACTGACGTTTGCCGCCAGCACCTGCAGTTGGGCGTTGGTATCGTCGGCGAGGACGGCGGTCAGCCATTTTTGGTTCGCCTCCGGCCGGATGAACAGGCAAAGCAGGCGGGCGCCGGCTTGCCACTGGGTGATGACGTGGGTCCTGAACGTGTCCGGCGAAAACGTCGGGATGGCGTTCAGGGCGATGGTTTGTCCGTTGCGGAGCGTGGCTCCGACGGGTGCCGGGGATGGTGGGGTATTACTAGTCATTGTTGCTTAACCTCCCAGTTGTGCGGCCAGTTGTTTGAACAGGGTGGTCAGGCTCGGCGGCAGATAGAGTCCGGCGGCCAGCGGCAGTACGCCCAGCGCGGCCGGTGGCAGCAGATTCCAGGTGGCATAGCGCTTGCGATGTGGCAGTTCGGGCGCGTTGCCCTGGGTCATTTTCAGAAACGCCCCGGCCATTCCGGCAAAGATCATGCCCAGCAGCACGGCCATCAGTACGGCGATTACGTAATGGTGCTGGGCCAGCGCGCTTTTCAGAATCAGCAGTTCGCTGTAGAACAGGCCGAACGGCGGCATGCCTACGATGGCCAGAAAGCCCAGCAGCCAGAGGATGCCGTTGGCGGCGGAAGCCTGCAATAGTCCGGTCACTTGGTGGATCGACCGGGTACCGTAGATCAGGAGCAGATTCCCCGCCAGCAGAAACAACATGCCTTTGGTAAAGGAGTGGTTGCACACGTGGAACAACGAGCCGTACACGGCTTCGCCGCCCAGCCCGATCCCCAGCAGGATCAGCCCCATGTGCTCGATGCTGGAGTAAGCCAGCATCCGTTTGAAGTCGTTTTGACCGAGAATAAAGAAAGCGGCGAACAGCAGCGACAGCACGCCGAAGCAGCGGAACAGTTCGGAACAATAGTCGCCGATGCCGGCGGTCAGACCGATGCGGTAGATTCGCAGCAACCCCAGGCAGGCGCAGTTCAGCAGCGCGCCGGACAGCAGTGCGGATACGAATGCCGGTGCTTCGCTGTGGGCGTCGGGTAGCCAGCTGTGCATCGGCGCCAGACCCATTTTGGTGCCGTAGCCTACCAGGAAGAACACTACCGCCAGCTTCAGCCATTGGGCGTTGATGACAGTATGGCGGGTGGCGAGTTCATCGGCCAGCAGCGAGCCGGCGGCCGACTGGAGAATCAGGTTGCCCAGCAGGGCCAACGCGATGCCGACGGAACAGATCAGCAGATATTTCCACATGGCTTCCAGCGCGGTTTTTCCCTGATAGTAGTAGATCAGCGGGGTGCTGGCCAAGGTGGTGGCTTCCATCGCGATCCAGAACAGGCCCAGGTGGTTGGACATGATTACCAGGGTCATGGTGCTGAGAAACAGCAGTAGCGCCGCGCCGAACTGCGCTTCGTGGCTTCTCGCCCCGTGTTCCTGCGGATGGTGGAACGGGTCATGGGCATCGTTCGGCGCATGATAGGGTTGACGGCGGAAGTAGCTCCAGGCATACCAGGAAATGGCCAGGAACAGGATGCTCATGATGGTCAGAAAATAGGCGCCGAGTGGATCCAGCAGCAGCCAGCCGCCGGCCGAACGTAGCGGCGTCTGTCGTATTGCCGTTATGGTCAGCCCCAGGTGAAGCAGTCCGGTCAGCGGCAACATCCGGCGCCGCCACCGGGGCGACGGCAGAAGATAAACGATGGCGGCCGCCGCGGCGGGAAGGAGGATTAATAGCGCAAAAATCATGATTGGGTATCCTGTTCCTTTGCGGTCAGTTGTCGCGGTCGGCCAGCGTATTGAGCTGGTCGGTGTCGCTGTGGTTGAATTCACTGCGGATGTGGAAAACGGCGATACTCATGATGAAGATCAGCACGAAGATATCGAGCAGCACCCCTAATTCCACAATCAGGTCATACGGCGCATGCAGTGCGCCGCCGAACAGGAAAACCCCGTTCTCTAACATCAGAAATCCGATCACCTGGGTCAGCGCTTTGCGTCGGCTGATCAGCATCAGCAGCCCGGTGAACAGCGTGAAGATGGCGGTTGGCAGCGCCAGCGGATTGACGCCTGTTATCGGCGGCAGGTGCCGGGCCAGCAGCACGGCGGCGGCCAGCAGTATGGCGGAGATCGCCAGCGACAGATTGTAGGAGATGAACGGTTCCACTTCGCGGTTGATTTCCACCCGTCGCAACACGTGCAACAGCAACAGCGGCAGCAGAATTCCTTTGATCAGGATGACGGCGGCGGCCAGACTCCATTCGCCGTATTCCGGCGTTCCGGCCGGACTGCTTTGCAGCAGCGGCAGCGCTCCCACCAGAATCCCCTGTACGGCCACGCAGTTGATGCAGTATCGCAGCCGACTGGCTCCGCTGGTCAGCAGGTTGATCAGAATCAATAGCACGAGGCTTAACGTATAGAGGTCTGACTGCATGGCGAAGATGGGGAATCCTTTTATCTCATTTTACGATGATCAGCATAATGGCTAAAAACGTCAGCGCGAACGCCCCCACCAGCATCTGGGGCACTTTCAGCATTCGGAATCGGGCGATACTTGATTCGATCAGGCCCACCGCGATGGCTAGCAGAAACATTCCGGCCAGGAATGCCGCGCCGCTTTCCAGCGGGCCGAGTCCGGCGGGCAGCAGCGTTTTTACCAGTACCGTTCCCACCAGCCACAGTTTGAGTGCTGCGCCGTAGAGTACGAAGCCCAGGTCCGGGCCGCTGTAGTCGAGAATCATTGCTTCATGGATCATGGTGAGTTCCAGGTGGGTGTTGGGATCGTCGGCCGGCACCCGGCAGTTTTCGGTCAGATAAACCATCAGGAACGCGGCGGCCACCAGCACGATGGCGGCGGTGTTTTCCGTCACCATCGCTTCTGCCGGTACGCCGAACAGTTGGCTCAGCGACCAGTGGTGCGACATGATGGCCAGGCCGGCCAGACCGAACATGAACGGCAGTTCCGACAGCAGTCCGAAATGCAGTTCCCGGCTGGCCCCCATGCCCTCGAAACTCGACCCCGTATCCAGGGCTGCCAGTACGGTCATGAAGCGGGCCAAAGCCAGCAGATAGAGCGCCAGAATCAGGTCGCCGTTGAACGCCAGCATCGCAGTGGTCGTCACTCCCGGCAACAGCAACAGCACCAGGCCCAGCACTACCGGCACGCCGGCCGGTGCCAGCAGCAGCGTCACGCCGATGGTCCGGCTGTATACTGCGCCTTTGCGCAGCAGTTTGCCCAGATCGTAATAGAGTTGCAGTACGGGCGGTCCTTGCCGGCCGGCCACGACGGCCTTGGTCCGGTTGATCAGCCCCGGCAGCAGCGGCGCCAGCAACAGCGCGGCCAGTAAGTTGAATAATCCCGTTAATTCGAAATGCATGATGGATTGAACCTCTTTGGCTTGAACTTGCGGTCAGTACAGGGTCCAGAACAGCAACGCAATGACCATGATGACCAGATAGAGCAGGTAGACCTGGACGCGGCCGTCTTGAAACGGCCGCAGTTTCAGGCAACCATGGTAAATGACGGTGAATAGCGGTTCCCAAACTCGCCGCAGAAAAACGTCATTGACGGTTTGACGCCAGCTGCCTGGCGTCGTCGTAAACTCTCGGCGGTCCTGCAGGTCCAGTACCGGACGGAAGAATTCGGTGGTAGGTTGTACCAGGGAGCCGGCGGAATACTGCATGTGCGCGTCAATCTGCGGATACCCGCAGCCCCAGGTTTCCTGTTGGGTTACGATCCGGCGCCGCAACAGTTGGTGCCGCAGCAACAGGACGCCTGCGGTCAGCGCGGTCAGCACCAGCGCGATCAGAACGATGGCGGTTAGCGGTCCCATTACGGGAGTCAGCAGCGTTTCGTCGCGTAGCGGAATCCGCAGGCCGGACCGGATGGTCTGCCAGCAGAGGCCGGCCAGCCAGGGCGAACCGACGGTTGCCAGAACGCAGAGTGCCAGCCCGGTAGCAGGTGCCAGCGCGGCGATGATCGGTGCTTCCTGTGCAGTTGCGGCCGCGACGGTTTTGGGTTCGCCGCAGCAGATGGCGCCATACAGCCGACCGAAGCAGACCAGCGCCAGCCCGCCGATCAACGCCAGTACGGCAATGGTCGTCAATCCGATAAGCTGCAGGTCGCCGTTGCCCATAATGCTTTGGAAGGCGGCGTAGTAGATCAGAAATTCGCTGATGAACCCGTTGAACGGGGGGAGTCCGGCGATGGCGGCGCTGCCGCCCAGCGTACAGATTCCGGTGATCGGCATTCGCTGCTGCAGGCCGCCCAGCATTTCAATGGAATGTTCTTTGGTCATGGTGACGATGGCAAACACGCTCTGGAACAGCAATCCCTTGAATAGTGCATGGTTGACCGCGTGAAACATCGCGCCGGTCAGCGCGACGGCGGCGATGCCGTATTCATGGTGTCCCAGAGCCGTTATGCCCAGGCCCAGCCCCAGGCAGATGATGCCTATATTTTCCACGGTGGAGTAAGCCAGAATCCGTTTCAGGTGCGATTGGCCCAGCGCCATGATGACGCCGTAGAGTCCGCCGACGGCGCCGATGCCTACCAGCGTCCAGCCCCACCAGGTGGCCGGTGCGCCAAGCAATCCCAGTGCCCGAATCAGTCCATACAAGCCCATCTTGGTCATGGCTCCGGACATTACGGCCGACACCATGCCCGGGGCGGCGGCGTGTGCTCCCGGCAACCACACATGGACACCCGGAAAACCCGCTTTGGTGCCGAATCCGAGCAGCGCCAGTACGAATAACACGGCGGCTTCGCCTGAGTCCAGCCGGACCCGCGCCAGATCGGAAAACGCCATACTGCCCCCGCCCTTGGCCGACAGCAGCAGGAAAAATCCCAGTATCGGGAAGAAGCTTAAATGCGAGGCAACCAGATAGGTCCAGCCGGTTTTGACTGTTTGGTCGCCGTCCTGTCCGGCTTCCCAGATGACCAGAAAGAATGACGTGATGGCCATAATTTCCCAACCGAACAGGAAAATCACGACGTCGCCGGCGCTCAGAATCAATACCATCGACGCGATCAGACTGTTGTAGAAAAACCAGAAACTGCCGGTGCCCTGCTTGGTCAGACGTCGCAGGCCCCATCCGGATACCGCCGAGAGCATTGCCAGAACCAGCAGAATCACCAGAAAAATTCCGGAACACCAGTCGAGCTGGAAGATGATTTTACCGCAGGGCAGCGGTTGCAATGGCAGTTGCCAGGTCGTCAAGGTGCGTTGTGCCAGGGTGGCGACGGTACCGGCGATGCCGACAATGCCCCCGGCCAGCACTCCGGCCAGTGCCAGGCGTCCGCCGTTGGGCCGCGGTGGCAACAGCAGTCCGAATAGCCCGGTAAAAAACAATAATCCGGCACTGGTTAAAATGGCGATCATGATAAAAGGATTGTCCTGCGGAAGAAGGGGGTTAGCTCAGTAGTTCCGTTTCCGCGCGTTTCAGGGCGGCCATGAGGTCTGGAGGTGCTGCCTGGCGTTGCAATAGTCGCCGCCAGTTTTTTTCTTCCAGCAGAAAAGCTAAACGGGAAACGAGGTGCTGATGGGTATGCACGTCGGGGGCGACTAAGAAGAAAACGGCGGTATTTCCGCCGTTTTCAGATATATTAAGCGGCAGCTTTCCTGCCGTTGAAAAACACAGTACCAGCGTGGGGGCCGTTACGTCGGCTACCATCGGATGCAGGATGTGGGGGATTTTTACTCCGTCGCCCACATCCACCAGGCCCAGATCGGGCTGCTGCCGGATCAGTTCCATGGCAAAATTGCGGTCAGCCTGATCGGGCAGGGGCAGCAGATTCATCAGGCGCCGGAGAAAAATTTCCGAATCTTGCTGTTCCACATCGTAGTAAATGCCGCCGTTGTCCAATGCTTCGCTGACGGTTGCGGTGCTGATGGGACTGTCGGGAAGAATGTGGGGGTGCAACCGTTTTTTGCGGCTGGCCGCCCATTCGAGCAGTTCTGCCCGATTGAACCGGTAGTGATCGTTCATCCGGAAGCAGGGAATCTCTTTCCGTTTGATCCACCGATACACTTCATGTTCCTGTACATCCAAGTGCGAAGCAACTTCTTTGACATCTAATTGCATTTAATGATCTGTGATCCTTTTTGGACATCAATAAGACATATTATAACGCAATGTCCAAAGATGTCAATGTGATATCTTTATATTTTCCCGGAATTCCCTTGATGTTCTGCAGTCGGTCACACCGTATCCGCGATGACTGTGCAATACTGGGGGAGTTTTTACCCCAGCGCATTGGCAAAACGCCTCGCCCGAGTATACCAATGGCTGGGGATGATCGAGTCCGGCGAATATCCGACGATGTCGCGCCCTTACGCTATTGAGAGCGAATCAAGTTGAAAAACAGGTTACACTTTTCACGATTAAATAACTTGATTGGTAAGATGATAGGAAAGATCGCAACATCGTCCCAAACGATGATGATATCATAATGCAGACCGTAATCTTTTCATTACCGTCCCATAACTTGCTGAAAACGCCCTTCGTTTGAGTTTTCTGAGCTCAAACCGATTCGATTTTCCCACTAACCCATTCCCGACTTTCATTCTGGTTGAAGCCGACTGAAAGTCGCCGTTTTTACACCGGAGCCAGCCCCGGCAGGTAACTTTGTTCCGGGGAGGCTCGCATCCGAGTACCGCGTACTGTCCCATAGCATTTCAGTACGCTGAACATGTCGAACGAGCTCCACAACACTCCGCGCAACATGGTAAACAGTCGCGTAAACGAATGTTTCCATCTGCTTTGCTGGGCGATGAAACGCAGCAATAAATAGACCAGTAACGCGGTCCAGATTTGCCAACGAACAGCGTTTTCGTTGTAGCCGAGGAAGTCGGCAATCTGTAAAGTCTGTTTTATCTCCTTGAAAAACACCTCAATGGACCAGCGTGCCTTGTATACCTAGAGTCCCTCGAATTATAACACGTTTTCCCTTGCCGGTAGTTGTATCCATCTAAAAACAAACATGTTTTTGTGATTATCCCTGATTGACTTTTTTCATTCACATGCTATAATTTATAAC
>Ga0160425_1002649_pt1 | contig 14192 bp, 9 predicted proteins | sample BioMet8_FD_108193 | JGI IMG/M metagenome (GOLD analysis project Ga0160425, IMG submission 108193) | Microbial communities from bioreactor (seeded with sewage sludge) at Lawrence Berkeley National Lab, California, USA - Biofuel... | ecosystem: Engineered > Bioreactor > Anaerobic > Unclassified ...
ATTTCCGTAATTTGAGTGTGTGTTTACATGTTTGGGATCTGATTCAAGAGCAAGTTTATACTGTTCCTCTGCCTCATCGAGGCGCTCCATATCAGAAAGGAGAATTCCGTAATTATAGTGTGTATCTGCATCATTGGGATCTGATTCAAGAGCAAGTTTATACTGTTCCTCTGCCTCCATAGGTAGGTTCAAAAAGTAAGAAGCGGTTCCCGCATTATAATGAGCAACTGCTTTTTCAGGTCCCGTTGATAAGCTTGCAGCAGCCTTTGCAAATATGTATGCTAATTCATAGGATCCTTTAGACCTATAAAGAGTGATCAGATCTAATAACTGATCGAAAGAGATCGAATTTTTTGTTGAAAAGTTTATTGCAAGGTCAACTGCTTTGTTTAAATTTCCTTCTTCAGATTGCAGAGATTCAATTACAATTTTCCACAGTTCTTCTACCACATCATTATCCATTTACTGGCCTACCTCAATGGAACTTCAACCCGAAAAATAATTTTTAATTCATTGTTTTGAAACATATAAATATTTTTTTATATTGTGCAAAAGATGACGATTTATAGAAGTGTAACAAAAATAGGTTTCGTGATAAAATGAAAATCCTTCAAACCCTTTCCCGTCTCTACGTAAATGACCTTAACTCAGCCCTCAAATTCTACGAAAAACTCCTCGGCTCCCCCGCAGCCATGCGCTTTAAAATCCCGCAAATCGGCCTTGAACTGGCTCAAATAGAAAATATTTTGCTCATAGCCGGCTCGGATGAAGCCCTAAAACCCTTCAGAAGCACGCAGACTACTTTTCTTGTTGATTCTCTTGACGAATTCAGGGCTTATCTGGAAGAAAAAGGTGCAGAAATTATACGGGGCCCGAATAAGGTCCCAACCGGCAGGAACATGACAGTAAAACATCCCGACGGCTCGGTAATAGAATACGTGGAACACTCCAAAAATGGCTGAAAATAAATAATTTAAACGTTATTTTTGAGCTTTTTCAATTAAATCGTTAATTATATCGTCTACAGTTTCTGATTTTCGTGCATTCAAAACTGAGCGAATAAACCAGAAAGCTGAAATTATACCAGCAATATAAAATATTTTTTGCCATGTATCACCACTGACGATAAAATCATGAAAATCAGAAGTGACAAGTACTATTACAATAGTGGCAAATATAGCATAAGGAGTAGTCCAGCGACTCTTCTTCTCTAATCGTTTCAGGTGATTACTTAAACAAACTCTTAGGGTATCTTCATTTATACGTACATAAACACCTGGTACAAAGATAGTTTCTCTGGCACTGTAATCCACAGAAACATCATCTAATTTGTCTTTCGAACTTTTTTTATACTCGGGAATGTGATTCAGAACTCTCTACTCTCCCTCTTTTTATAAATCAGAATTTTTTGTTTTTATGCAAATGTTTTAATATTAACGTCCATCTTGAAGAAGGGATCTTTTATCTGCCAGTATTTTTGTTAATGCTAATTATATTTCTCTGAATTTTTTGAATATAAGGGTGGCCTGGTCCATAAACACTCTCCAGGATTTTGAGTGCACGATTAAACATTTTAAGAGCTTCGTTATATCTTCTCATTTCCCTATAGAGAATAGCCATGTTGTTTAGAGTAATTGCAATATCAGGATGCTCTGGTCCGTAAATATTCTCCAGGATTTCTAGTGCACGATTAAATGTTTCAAGGGCCTGTTCATATCTTCCGGTTTCTTCATAGAGAACAGCTATATTGTTTAGAGTATTTGCAACATCAGGATGCTTTGATCCGTAATCAGAGTGCTCGGATCCGTAATCAGGATGCTCTGATCCGTAATCAGGATGTTCTGATCCATAAACATTCTTCAGGATTTCTAGTGCACGATTAAACGTCTCAAGGGCCTGTTCATATCTTCCGGTTTCTCTGTAGAGAACAGCCATATTGTTTAGAGTATTTGCAACATCAGAATGTCCTGGCCCCAGCAATTTTTCACGGATATCAAGAGATTTACTATACAGTTTCATTGCCTCTTCATATCTTCCCATATCTTTGTAAATCCCTGCTAGATTGTTGAACGCAGTCCCTACGTAAGATTGGTATGCTGCGTTTTCGGGATCTTTTTGGAGGAGTTTTTGCCTGATTTCAAGTGCTTTTTCGTACCTTTGTTTCGCCTCTTCAATGCGCCCCATATCAGAAAGCAAGGCACCCAAATTGTTGATTGTTATTGCTACATCCGATTGATAGGCTGCGTTTTCGGGGTCTTTTTGGAGGAGTTTTTGCCTGATTTCAAGTGCTTTTTCGTACCTTTGTTTTGCCTCTTCAATGCGCCCCATATCAGAAAGTAAGGCACCTAAATTGTTGAGCGTCGTTCCTACATAAGATTGATAAGCTACATTTTCGGGGTCTTTTTGGAGGAGTCTTTGCCTGATTTCGAGTGCTTTTTCATATCTTTGTTTCGCCTCTTCAATGTACCCCATATCAGAAAGTAAGGCGCCTAAATTGTTGATTGCTATTGCTACATCTAACTGAGAGGCTATGTTTTCGGGGTCTTGATTGAGGAATTTTTGCCTAATTTCGAGTGCTTTTTCATATCTTTGTTTCGCCTCTTCAATGCGCCCCATTTTTTGGAGGAGATTACCGTAATTAGATTGTGTGTTGACATGTTTGGGGTCTGCTTTCAGAGCAAGTTTATACTGTTCCTCCGCTTCATCGCGCCGTCCCATGAATAAAAGGAGATTGCCGTAATTGGAGTGTGTGCTTGCATCATTTGGGTCTGCTTCCAGAGCAAGCTTATACTGTTTCTCTGCTTCTTCCAGGCGCCCCATTTTTTGGAAGAGATTACCGTAATTGGAGTGTACATTGACGTTTTTGGGATCTGCTTCCAGAGCGAGTTTATACTGTTCCTCTGCTTCTTCCAGGCGTCCCATATCTGAAAGGAAATTTCCGTAATTGGAGTGTGTGTTGATATGTTTTGGGTCTGCTTCCAGAGCAAGTTTATACTGTTTTTCTGCCTCTTCAATACGCCCCATATCTGAAAGGAGATTGCCGTAATTGGAGTGCGTATTGACATGTTTTGGGTCTGCTTTGAGAGCAAGTTTATACTGCCCTTCGGCTTCATCGCGTCGCCCCATGGCTAAAAGAAGATTGCCGTAATTGGAGTGTGTGTTGACATGTTTGGGATCTGCTTTGAGAGCAAGCTTATACTGTTCTTCTGCTTCCGCAAGGCGTCCCGTATCTGAAAGGAGATTACCGTAATTGGAGTGTGTACTGATATGTTTTGGGTCTGTTTCCAGAGCAAGTTTATACTGTTTTTCTGCCTCCTCAATGCGCCCCATTTGTTTCAGGAGAATTCCATAATTTGAGTGTATGCTTGCATCATTTGAGTCTGCTTCCAGAGCAAGCTTATACTGTTCTTCTGCTTCCACAGGTAGGTTCAAAAAGTAAGAAGCAGTTCCCGCATTATAATGAGCAACTGCTTTTGAAGGTCCTGTTGATAAGCTTGCAGCGGTCTTTGCAAATATATATACTAATTCATAGGATCCTTCAGACCCACAAAGAGTTATCAGATCTAATAACTGGTCGAAAGAGATCGAATTTTTTGTTGAAAAGTTAATTGCAAGGTCAACTGCTTTGTTTAAATTTCCGTCTTCAGATTGCAGAGATTCAACTACGATTTTCCGTAGTTCTTCTACCATATCATTATCCATTTACTGGCCTACCTCAATGAAACTTCAACCCAAAAAATAATTTTTAATTCATTGTTTTGAAACATATAAGTAATTTTTTATATTGTGAGACAGATGACGATTTATATATAACAAAAATCGGTTTTTGTGATATAATTTACATTTCGACACCTGATGTAAAAATAAAACATAATTTATTTCAGTCGAATACCCCGCTAGCTTGCTGCGGGGATGGAAACTTCCCCGGTAACCGTTGATGATTATATTATTACAATTCCATTTTTCGGTTGTTAACTTCTGCTCAAACTAAACTGTTTAGGGTTACTATTTCCTTTGACGGAATTTCGAGCGGTGGCGCGAACATACCCCGTTGCTTGCAGCGGGGTGCGCCAGCGCAACTTTGATTTGGCATGAAAATTCTTCCAAGTACATTCATTTCTTGGCATGAAAGTTTTTCCAAGTACTTTCGTTTCTTTGTGCCTGTGATTAGAAGAATTTCATATGCATTTTTGGCATGAGAGTTCTTCCAAGTACTTTCATTTCTTTGTGCCTGTGATTAGAAGAATTTCATATGCGTTTTTAAGATAATATTCTTTTTCCTATCGTTTCCAACTTTTATATTAGCTTGACTTATCACATTTCCTTTCTACGTTAAAAATGAAGTATAATTTTTCCGTTATAAATATAGTTTCATAAAACAAATAACATTTAACTTTATCAAGTTAAATAATATTCCTGTAAAAAAATACATTTCAGATAAACATCTTGAATCCTGTTTTCAAACAAAAACTCGTTGTGTTGCTTTAACCTGCATTGATTACCTTTATGGTTTGATTCTCCTGCCCTATAGGAAAAATATGAAAAAAATGGCAATTTATTGTTGTAAATGCTCTAACAGCCAATCACTAAGCCATTCCATCTCAACTTCTCCTTGGAGTCCTGCAGATCTTCTCAAATCTTTCTCAAATCTGTTCGAACAAATACCATTCAAACTATAAACAAAAATGAGGTTCAGGAAAAAGAAGTGAAGAAATAAATATTTGATTTAAATATCTGATAAATACCTGATTTAAATATCTGATAAATATCTGATAAATATCTGATTTCTTACTTAAAACAGCACTTTGTAATCTCTCCACTGAGATCTTCCCTGAGCATTTTGACAGCTTCGTCAAATTCATCGGTCTGACCGAGCACCCACATCAGTTTAACAAGGGCGGTTTCGGGCAGGGTATCTTCCCCTTCAATTGCTCCTGCTTTCAGCATATCACGGCCGGTATCATAGACGCGGTCACAGATTCTGCCATTAAGGCACTGGGACATAACTATAACAGGCATTTTTGCATCTGTTGCTTTCTGGATCCTGGGAATCCATTTTGTAGAAACATGCCCAAGCCCGGTACCTTCGAGAACCAGTCCTCTGTACCCGCTGTCAATGTAATGGTCAAGAATTTCAGGGCTTGAACCGGGAGTAAATTTTACAAGGGCACATTTCGGTTCCATGCCTGATTTGAATTTGAGAGGTCTTTCTCCACGTTTAATATAGTCAATGAAAGTTTTTATTTCCCTTGTATCGTAATCCACGATTCCTATAGGTCGGGAATTTATTGACTTGAAGGCGTCTCTGCGGGAAGTATGCATTTTCCTGACTTTCGTTCCACGGTGGATCTCGCAGAGATCATCTGAGGTTGTTCCATGCATAACAACCGAAACTTCAGCAATATCACTAATAGCAACAAGGGCCGCACATATTGCATTCATGGCATTGTCGCTGCTCGGACGGTCTGCACTTCTCTGGGAACCTACAATAACGATGGGCACAGGCGTTTCAATCATAAAGGAAAGGGCTGCAGCCGTGTACATCATGGTATCTGTCCCGTGAGTCACGATTACCCCATCAGCACCTGCTTCGATTTCCTCTACGACAGCACGGGCAAGATTTTGCCAGGACTCCGAATCCATGTTTTCCGAGAGAATGCTTGAGATTACCCTGCCTTTGAAATCAGCTATCTCTCTAAGTTCAGGGATAGCTGCACGGATATCATCAGCAGTGAACTGGGAAGTTACTGCGCCTGTCCTGTAATCTATTTTGCTTGCAATCGTTCCGCCTGTGGAAAGAATAGCGACCTTTGGAAGCTTTTTTCCAGATTTCTGGACCTCTTCTCCTGCCGTTTTAGGCCCTTTTCCGCCGTTTCGGCCTCCGTTTTTGTTTTCTCCATTGTTTCCCAGAAGAGTTATCTTTACCTTATCCGTGGAAAAACCGGCATTGTAGCCGCTGTTCATTTTTATTGTAATATATCCTTCCATGGACGGCATCACTTTGCCTTCGTAGACAGTGCCGTTCTTTTCAATACGTACCCGGTCGCCCTGTTTGAATTCCATAAATAATCCCTTTTATGATAACTTTTTTAATTCTGTATAGATAATCGGTATTCCGGTATCATACAGACATTCCTGTATAATACCTGGCTACTTTTACAATATTATACATTTTGCATGATACTGGTAAGTCAAAGTAGTATTAATACTGAAATTAATACTGAAATTAATACTGAAATTAATACTGAAATTAATACTGAAATTAATACTAATAAGTTTAAGAGGTCAATGTGATAGTGATATTAATACCGATATTAATTCTGAGATTAATACTGAGTTTAAGAGGTCAATGTAATATTAATACTGGGTATTAATACTTAGTTTATCGACATCAAGTATATTTCAGTATGGAGTTTGCTTCTTTATAACTCAAGTTTTCCTGTACTCATTAACGGTTGCAAGCAGATTTTCAAAAGCTGAGTCTGTAATATCTTTCAGGGTTGCAATTTCCTGCCTGTTAAGTTCAAGCTCGGTCTGCCTTTTCGAGAGGTAATTTTGCATTTCTTCGGGAGCTGGTCCGCCAGTGATTTTTCTTCTCTTTACGTTCGAAACCGGGCTCAGGGCTTCTTTTACCATTTTCTCTGTGAGCCCCCGGCTTGAAAGAGATTCGCCCAGGACAATTTCGGCTACGGAATCGATTTTTTCTAGAGTTGGTTTTTCCATTTCCCTTGCGAGCATCCCAACGATCTGGTGGGCAGTCCTGAAAGGAATTCCGGTTTCCCGGACAAAGGTATCCGCAAGTTCGGTAGCGGTTGTAAAACCTGTAACTGACTGGGCAGCAAGCACTTCAGGGTGGACTTTCATAGTTTTTATCATCCCTTCCATAACCCTTACTGAAGCCCTTACCGTTTCTACAGACCGCCAGATATTTGGGGTTGCTTCCTGCAGGTCGCGGTTATAACTCAGGGGAAGCCCTTTGCAGATAGTAATCAGAGACATTAGTGCGCCCACTGCTACTCCTGTTTTCCCGCGCATAAGTTCGGCAGTGTCAGGATTTTTCTTCTGCGGCATGATTGAAGAAGTAGAAGCGTACATGTCGTCCAGTTCTATGAAATTGAATTCGGAAGTGGACCATATTACAAGTTCTTCCGCCATGCGGCTCAGGTTTATCATGAGGTTTGTAAATCCTGAGGCGCATTCAATAAGAAAGTCTCTGGTGCTGACCGCGTCCATTGAATTTTCAAGCAAGCCGTCAAAGCCCAGAAGCTCCTGGGTCCTTTTCCTATTCAGGTTAAATCCCGTGGAAGCAAAAGCAGCAGCTCCAAGTGGGCAGAGGTTTACCCTGGAGTAAGCGTCCTGAACCCTGTCAAAATCTCTGCCAAGAGCAGCTTCGTGGGCGCAGAGGTGATGAGCAAGCGTTGTCGGCTGTGCATGCTGCATGTGAGTAAAACCAGGCATGAGCGTCTCAGTATGTTTTTCCGCAAGGGTAAGGAGCGTTTGCCTTAGTTCATGTATTTCTTCAAGCAGCCCGGTCAGTTCTTCCCTGAGCACCAGCCTGATGCAGGTCGCAACCTCATCATTTCTGGAACGCCCGGAATGCATCCTGCCCCCAACGTCTTCCCCAACCATATCGATGAGCCTTGACTCAAGAGAGATATGGATGTCTTCATAGCTGAAATCGAGCTTTTCCATCCCTTCCTCCCGGATTTTCAAAAGCCCACTAAGGATTTTGCTGCAGTCCTCCCTATTTATGATGCCCTGTTCTTTTAGCATTACTGTGTGGGCAAGGTCTACTGCTATGTCAGCATCAAAAATCCACCTGTCAGCTTCCATAGAGGATGTATAACGTAAAATTTCCTCGTCCTGGGCAGCCTCCAGCCTGCCTCTGCGTAAAATATTGCTCATCGGTTTTCCTCTCTCTGATTTTTGTGATATGAGTAGGTGTGAGTGTAATTCCTGTTGATACGAATCTAATTTCTGTTAATGTCTGTGGCAATATATCTGTGAGATTAATATGAGATTTAATATGAGGCTTATAAGATTTAACCTGAGATTTAATATGAGGCTTATAAGATTTAATATCAGACTTAAATGAAATACTTGATGCAAGATTTAAAGTAACATTTGTAGCGTGGTATTATTTCAAACGCTTAAATATGAATCGGTTTCGGGAAGTTATCCTTGTTTTTCTTTTAAGGCTAACTGTTCAGGTAGGCAACTGTTTTTTAGGTCTCCTCTTCAAATTGAGTGGAAATTTCGTATCCTCTTCAAATTGAGTGAAAATCGCTCGACACGGAAATCAGTAGTAAAGGCGTGTTTATTCCGTGTTTTCCGTGTTTTCAGTGGTTGTAATATCCAGATCGAATCACTCTGCGACAGGCTGCGTTTTCCGTGTTACAGAATTCCAGGTGACTTTAAAAGAATATTTGCGTCACAAATGGTATTTATTTTCTTATCATGTGTATGTTTGAGAATCGATATACTAGAAATTCATGTATTTTGGGTTCTGAAAAATTAGCAACATGATTAAGAGTGATCATAAGAGACTTGATCCCAGGACTAAATTCACCCTTTATACTTTCTGGAAGTTTGCCGGAATATGTTTTGCGCTCAGAAGTAGAATAAAAAATCTCAATCATGTAACTGGTGTTTACAGGCTTTATTGATACATCCTGAATTATTACATTTCTTCTTTACTTTTTGTTTTAATTCTTCTGCAATAAGCAACTTAATATATTCTCGAACTCAAAACAAATATTTTGAGAAGTTTCCTGGGATTAGAGCCGATATGTATATATTTTAAGGAAATTACTTTGTCTGTTAAAACACAAAATTAAAAATATTTGCTAAGCAATTAAATAGAATTATATAAAAAATTTAAAAAGGTTTAAATAAGAAATTAATAAAGAGCTTAGTTAGAAATTATGAATAAGTCAGGTTAGAAATTATGAACGAATTAAGTGAGAAAAAAGTTAAGTGAAAAACGCTGATCTCAATGACAGACAAAGGAAGTATGAGGGAAAAGACTCTTAAAATAGAGAGGTTTGCAGGCTACCTTCTGCCAGTGGTTATATTTTCTCTGGCTTTGTGGACCCTGGATAAACAGGTACGCCATTTGCACTCGATGTATGTACTCAAAAGTATTACCAGCATTCCACTGAGCCATATAGAGCTTGCGTTCTTTTTAACCTTCTTGAGTTATCTTGCTTTAACAGGTTATGATTACCTGGCAGTTCGTCATATTAATAACCCTCTGCCTTATAAGCAGACTGCCAGGGCTTCTTTTATCAGTACGTCCATAAGTTATAGTGTTGGTTTTAATATCCTGACAGGAAGTTCCCTGAGATACAGGTTTTACTCCAGAAATGGGCTGAACCTGCGCCAGATCTGGGAAATTATTATTTTCTGCATACTTACTTTCTGGGTTGGGTTTTGCTTTGTCGGCGGTTTGCTTTTCACATTCTATCCTGTGAAACTGTCGGATTACGTGCCCGAGATCCCTATCCCGTTAAACCTTATTGGAATTCTTTTACTGCTAAGTGTTGCTGTTTATTTCTTTTTCTCGTTCAGAAAATTGAATTTCATGACAAAAGGGTACCAGATCAGAATCCCTGAACCGAAAATAGCGTTCTTGCAGCTTGGCTTATCGTCAGTAGATTACCTGCTTTCGGGAAGTATTATCTATTTCCTTTTGCCTTCAAATCCACATCTTACCCTGCTTCATGTCCTTGTGTTCTTTGCGCTGGCGCAGATTATAGGGCTGATAAGTACTGTCCCGGGTGGACTTGGGGTTTTTGAAACCCTTATGCTGTTTATGCTGGAACCCTATTTCGGTACGGTCGATATAATTAAACCGCTTCTCCTTTTCAGGACAATTTACTATTTCGTGCCTTTCCTTATTGGGCTGCTGGCCCTTATGTTCTATGAATATCAAGAAAGAGACGAATTCCTGAGGAAAATTGAAAAAGCTACGTATTCAAGCCTGTCCGAGCTAGCGCCTCAGGTCTTTTCGATTCTTGTTTTCCTTGGAGGAGTTTCCCTTCTCTTTTCCGGAGCTCTACCTTCAGATCCAAGGTACCTGCATGACCTCAATTACATTATTCCTCTTCCTTTAATCGAAGCCTCCAGGCTTTTTGGAAGCATTATGGGGGTATTAATCCTGCTCATGGCAAACGGCCTCTGGAAAAGAATTGACGGAGCCTATATTCTTTCTCTTTCCGTACTTTTGATGGGCGGGATATTTGCCCTCCTGAAAGGCTTTGATTACCATGAAGCTTCGATTCTTTTTATCCTGTTTTTATTTTTGCTTCCCTGCAGAAAATATTTTTACAGAAAATCCTCACTTATGCATCAGTCTTTTAGCAGGAGTAATGTAATTGCAATAGTCCTGGTCTTTGTAAGCTTCGTATGGCTTGGATTTTTTTCATACCATAACGTGAAATATTCAAACGAACTCTGGTGGCAGTTCGGGATCAATTCCCAGGCCTCCAGTTTTTTAAGGGCTACGGTTGGAGCTTTCATTCTGCTTCTTGTTCTTGGGATGGCAAAAATCCTGAGCCCCTTTTCCAGGGACATTCACATTCCAGAGGCAGATGAGATGGAGCTTGCAAAAAGAATTATCAATCAGAGTGAGGAAACGGCTGGAAACCTGGTATTTACCAGGGACAAATATCTGCTTTTTGATGATAATAAGCAGGCTTTTTTGATGTATGGAGTTTCCGGAAAGACCTGGGTTGCAATGGGAGATATCGTTGGAACCAGCAGCCAGGCAAAAGAACTGATCTGGGACTTTTATGAAATGAGCAAGCTGCACCAGGGCAGGGCTGCTTTCTATGAGGTGAGCGAAAAATATATTCCGGTTTATCTTGACCTTGGCCTGACACTTATTAAAATCGGGGAAGAGGCAAAAGTTCCCCTTGAGGCTTTTACCCTGGAAGGAAGTGCAAGCAAAGATTTCCGTTATACCGTAAGGAATGTGGAGAAAAAAGGATACTGGTTTGAAATTGTCTCTAAAGAAGAGGTTCGGAGCCTTATGCCTGAACTCCAAAATATCTCGTATGCCTGGCTGGGCATGAAAGACGGAAAAGAAAAGCGATTCTCAATTGGTTACTTTGACGAAAAATACCTGAGTAATTTCCCGATTGCCCTTGTCAGGAACGAGTCCGAAATCGTTGCTTTTGCAAATATCTGGACAGGCGCAGATAATGAAGAAATCAGTGTTGACCTCATGCGCCACAAGCCCGACGCCCCTGACAGGACGATGGAATATCTTTTTGTCAAACTCATGCTCTGGGGAAAAGAAAAAGGGTACAGGCGTTTTTCACTTGGGATGGCTCCACTTTCAGGGCTTGAAACGCGGCAATTCGCTCCGATGTGGCATAAAATCGGGTCTTTAATCTTTACTCACGGAGAACACTTTTATAACTATAAAGGACTTCGGGATTTTAAAGAAAAATTCAACCCTGTCTGGAGCCCGAAATATATTGCTCTTCCCAAAGGATTTAAACAGGGCCTGGTCTTGAAAGATATAGCAGCCCTGATTTCTGGAGGAGTGAAAGGGATTTTCTCAAAAGAAAATAAACGAACAACAAGCCTCACAGGGCATCAGGCACCGGAAAAGCCATCCGAAGAACTCACCTGAGTTTTCTGTCGGTTGAATGACCGAATAGCTGAATAGTTCAATACTCGTTAACTCATTTTTTCAAATTTATCCAGCACTAAAAACATAAATTCCTTTGTGGCAGCCAGATATTTTCTCTGCCCGAGCATTTTCTCTTTTTTCTGGACAAACGGCCCATTTGCCATCCCATCCCCAAACCGCTTGATCAAACTCAGAATTCTGTCTTCATTTACTTCAGGGTGAAATTGAAGTGCTACAACCCTGTCATTGTAGATAAACCCCTGATTCTTGCAGCCTTCGCTTTCAAAAAGCTGAACGGCCCCTGCGGGAAGGTCAAAAGTCCTGGAGTGCCAGTGAAAAACTGTTATCTCGTCCGGCAGCCCCTCAAGAAATTCCGGCTTATTCTCGCTTCCGGGCGCCTTTACAGGAAACCATCCCATTTCCATGTGCCTATTTTCATATATGTGGGCCCCAAGGATATCGGCAAGCAATTGTGCACCGAGGCAGATTCCCAGTACAGGTTTTCCTGCTTCGATTGCTTGCTTGATAAACGTTTTTTCATCTCTTAGCCAGGGATTTTCTTTATAGTCGTAAACTCCAATCGGGCCGCCCATGATGATAAGAAGGTCAAAAGTATCAAGTTCTGGAGAGCTTATCGTTTCGTAAAAACGGGTTGATTCAAGCCTGTCGTTTTTAGTTTTTGCATACTCTTCAATGGTGCCGAGGGTATTTATGGAGGAATGCTGAAGAACGTGGATTTTCATAAGAGGTCATTTTTTGTTCTTTCATTTAAATAAATAGTTCAACACTTGTTTAGACCTTAAATGAAATGGATCTGGATAGGTCATTTATGCGAATCGGATATTGTTTTACTCAGGCTGAATAATTGCAGAATAATGTTATTTTCTTAAAAATATTTGTGAAATGTCAGGTGAAATCCAGTACAGACTGGTAATGTATATTTAACTGTTGGTAAAGTTGTGAGGTAATGAGGTCACTCAATAGTGTAAACTATTTATAGTCAATGCACAAATTAATACACAGTTAAACACTACAATCCAAATTTATAAGTAGAAACACCAACGGGCATGGAAAAGACTCAATTTAGACTTTATAACCATTGAGAGTACTGAAATCTCTGTGCTCTTATTCTTCCTGGTCTGCTTTTTCAGTGGTTTACCATTGGTTTGAGTTATATATCCGAATGAGAAATTAGACTCTACTGATTAACTGCATTTCTTAATGCTTAGTTTATGACTATCATTCTTGTTAATACCTAAATATTTGCCATGTTTACGATAAATGTGTAAGTTATAACATATTAATATTTAAACAAATATTTAATTAAAAAGACTTCAATATTCTAACTGTTTAATAGAAAATCTATTGTTGAATAATTTAAAGCGACGGTGTAATAAAAAATGAAATCGTTCAAGAGTGTAAACTACTTATTTTTATCACTGTTCTTACTTTTACTTCTTGGAAGTACAGCATTAGCAACAAATGTTGAGATTAACGGTCAAACACAAGATAAAGTTTCAGAGGGACAGGTAATAAATTATACACTAACAATAAATAATATTTCACCAGCTGCAGATTACATCTCTTTTGACACAGATTTGGTTAAAATTGATAATTCTCATTTATATAATATCACAAATTTAAAAGTTACAAGTGACTCCAACAAATTCGATTTCCCGGTTAATGAAAGCACAACAAAAATCATTGTTAATATTAAAGGGCAAATTCCGCATATATCTGAAGAAAAACAGTATGATGGTGTAACACTCATTAAATATAAAAAAAATACGGGCTACGCTTATGATAGAATCACGCTTATAAATAGCAAAGGAGATCAGATCGAAAGCGTGGAAACACGCCCCTTCGAAATTTCACTTCCGGAAGTTGAATCATTCAGAGAACAAATAAATAAAATAGATGACCCTTTTTTCAAGACCTATCTGCAGGACCTTCACGACAAGGGACTTGTTACAGAGTCAAAAACACTTGCTGATCATTTGACTGAAGATGATGAATGGCCTTCATACTGGTGGCTTATTATAGGTGTGGGTGCGGGCCTGATAATCGGTATTATAATCGGTATAAGAATGAATAACAGCCGAGAGGTTATCGAATGACAGACATGGACGACTCAAGGCAATCTTTAAAATATCCTACTAATCTAACAATCATAGGTTTGGGCGGATGCGGAAAAAAACTTGCTCGTGAGATATGCGATTATGATTGGTTGCTCCACTACTACTCTAAGGGCAGAAATAAACTTAAAATTTATACAATGGATACGGACGCCAATGAATCTGAAATAGATGAGGAGTTGGCAACAAAAATCATGGCGAAAGTAAATAAGTTGGAGAGCGCGGGAAACATCGAATTTAAATCCTACTATCTGCCAGAACTTGCAAATGTTACAAATGTATCCGATTTAACCAGCTCTAAAGTTTCAGCGAGCATAAAGGGATTCCGCTCGATCAATACCTGGTGGTTGCATGATCCCGAAAATGGAGTTACCTTCCAGGGCCTGAAAGGTATTGATCCCTTCATCATGGACGAC
>Ga0160425_1002670_pt1 | contig 14099 bp, 8 predicted proteins | sample BioMet8_FD_108193 | JGI IMG/M metagenome (GOLD analysis project Ga0160425, IMG submission 108193) | Microbial communities from bioreactor (seeded with sewage sludge) at Lawrence Berkeley National Lab, California, USA - Biofuel... | ecosystem: Engineered > Bioreactor > Anaerobic > Unclassified ...
CCATGCCGGTCACACTGATTTTTACGGAAAGCTATACGCGGCGGGCTAAGCGTTTTTTTCGCGCGCATCCTGAACTGTTTGGCGTGTACGAGAAAACACTGCACTTGTTGGAACTGAATCCCTCCCATCCTTCGCTCCGTTTGCACAAATTGGGTGGAAATCTTAAAGAACTCTATTCGGTTTCTGTCACGCTCGCCTATCGGATCACTCTTTCCTTTGCTCTTATTGAGAATGCCATCGTTTTGATCGACATTGGTGCGCACGATGAGATCTATCGCACGTAAGAAGTGTTCGGCCCCGGCATTTCCGTGTTTATTGGTTGGAGAAGGACTTTGTCATGTTTACCGCAAAACGAAAATGGGCACTGATTTTTCTGCCGCTGGTTGCCGTTTCGGCGTTATCGGCGGGTGATCCGCCGGTCGACCGCTACGGTCAGGCCGTCGGCGAAAACTGGCCGGGAAAGATCCGAAGCGATGACGAATTGCGGGCGGACGCCGCCCGCGAGTGGGCAACGCTCAAGGATTGCACATTGGACCGTACGCGCTACGACCGTTACGGGGGTGCGCTGGAAAACACGTCCTTCCCCTCCAACGGCTGGTTCCGGCTTCAGGAAATCGCCGGGCGCTGGTGGTTCATCACACCCGAAGGCCACCGGTATTTCATGCAGGGCATGGATTCGATCAACTGGAACGAAGGCGGCTATTCGACGCCGCTGGAGGACCCTTCGGCACCCGGCGTGCAGCGGGCCGAATTCACGGAGCTGCCGCCCAAAGCCGATTTTCCAAACGCCTACCGCTTATATCGGCGCGTGAATTTTCTGGCGGCGAACCTGCAGCGAAAATACGGCACGAATTTTCCCGAGCGCATCGACGCGGTCACCTTGCGGCGTCTGCGGCAGTGGGGTTTCAACTCCACCGCCAAGTGGGGCTGGGGCGCAAAACTGCCCGACGTGCCCTACATCGAAGACTGCGGCCTGCAGGGCGTCGCGCGCATCGGCCGCGCGATTGATCCCTACGCCGAAACGTTTTCGGAAATCGCGGAGCGCAGCGTGGCGCAGGTTTGCCAGCGCCGCTGCGGCGATCGCTTTCTGATCGCTTACGCCTGCGAAAACGAGAACGGCTGGTCGGCTAAAACCATCGCGGAGATTTTGCAGCTTGGCGAAACTTCGGCGGCCAAACGCGCGCTACTCGACTTCATCTCTGCGCGACACGGCCGGCCCGGCGCGCCATGGGGACTGGCCGACGCTCAGATCACCGAACTGATGAAACGCCCCTTGGACGCCGCGTCGCTGAAACAAGAGGAGGTCGACGCGTTCATGCTGGCCAGTTCGGAGCGGTATCACCGGATTCTGAGAGGATTGTTCAAAAAACACGATCCGGACCATCTTTTCATGGGCGCGGCGCACTGCCCTTGGCAGGCTCTGCCGTGGATCGAGGGATGCACGAGGGAAGTCGATTTCGTCGGGCTGAACACGTACGACATTGCGGCCGACTGGATGGACGAGCTGCAGCCCTGTTTCCGCAATTGGGAAAAGCCGTACGCTGTTCTCGAGTACTCGTTCGTGACCGCTTCCCGCGGCTACCGCCGCTACAATTCGCGCAACACGGTGCGCAGCGAAGAGGCGCGCGGGTTGGCCTTCCGTCATTTCTCCGAGCATGAGGCGGCCAAGCCGGAGTGTGTCGGTTTGGGCTATTTCATCTATTGGGACCAGCCGGTGACACGGCGCAGTCTGCCGGACGGCGAATCCTACAACTTCGGTTTGGTCAATCCGTGCGACCAGCCGTATGCGGCGATGCTCGGCCCCGTCCGCGAAAGCAATCGGCGACAGTTCGCCGTGCATGCCGGCGCAACGCAGCCGTTTGCGCTCTCGGACCCGCTGGCGCTGGTGCGCACGCCCTCCGAGAATGCGCTGTGGGCACCGTTCCTACCGAAGAGCGGATCGGGCAAGATTGGTCCGGATTCGACCCGCGCGGCGTATTTCAACAACAGAGAGGTGCGTTTGAAGATCGGAACCGACGACGTGGCGCGACCGGGTTGTTACGCAGTCGGCGTGATTGCGGCTCCGACCGCCACAGGCTTCACACACGTTTCGGCAATCGTTTATCACTGGTCGAAAGCGACGGAGCAGGATCTCGCACGCTTTTTCCAGCTCGAAGAGTCGGCGGACAATGTGAACTATCGACCCGTGCCTCTGCGTTTTGAACGAACCGCCGATACAGTTTTTCGAGAATACCGTATGACGCCTGCGACGCCGCTGCGCGCGGATACGCGCTACGTGCGGGTGAGTCTGAAGACCACGAAAACCACGCCACTGTGGGCCAATCAGTTGGGACCGATGGACGTGCGCTGATCATCTGCCAAGATCGAACGAACGTTTAGTACGAACCCTTCCGCCTCAAGCATCGCTTTCTGACGCGTGTTCCCGATGCAGCCCGGTTTCTCGTAAAAGGTAAGTGTTTTCATCTGTGTGACTCCTTTTGTCTAATATGGTGCAAGAGCCGTGCCACAAAGGAGGTGCGGTTCGAGGCGCGGTCAAGTAGGGCGGGACGTCCCGGACCGCCCATCGTCTGTTACCGTCTGTCAGGCACCCGGCGGTCCGGGACGTCCCGCCGTACTCCGCAGGGCGCGGATGCTTACGGTATCCGGCCGCTCCTGCCGATTACGTCCGCATCTGCAAATCCCGTTGCTTTTCAACGACAAAACAGAGACACTTTATTTTAAAGGTTTGTGTGCGCCAAACATTCGAGCCGCACAATCCGAAGTATGGGGACTGGGGGAGGACAAGCATATGAATCCTGTTAGACGTTTAGGCGCCGCAACGGCGGCGTTTGCGCTTCTTTTCACACTGTCTTCAAAGGCCTCGCCGGCGGCGTTTGAGAACGCGTCGCTGCGTGTGATGGTCGATCCGCAAGTCGGCACGCTCGACGTGCTCGACAAGGCGAGCGGGCAGCACTGGTTTTCTGCCCACGCGCGCAAGCCCGGCGGCGAGCCGCGCTACCGCAATGTGAAAGCGGCGGGCGACACCCTGAGTTTCGAGGCCGACTTCGGGGCCACCGACAAACGCCCCAACACCGTGCGCGTCACACTGCGTCTGACCGGCGGCGAGGGGGATCTCGCCGTCGAGGCCGACAGGACCGACCGTAGCGCGCCGCTCAAGCCGTTCGTGTTCCTCGACCCGCTGGTGACCGACTGCGCGAACGCCGCGCTCGTCGTCGCCGACTACAGCAACGGCCACCTCTATCCCGCAAACACCAACAAACCGGAGCGCGCATATTTCTCCCTGTCGCGCATGGACATGCCGTGGATCGGCGTCTGCGATCTGGCGCGCGGCACCGGTTACATGATCATCGTCGAGACGAGCGATGACGGCTCACTCGCCTGCCCCGCCTTCAAAGTCGCGGGCCGCGATTTTGCCGCGCCCGAAATCCATTGGGGACCGAGCAAGGGCGCGTTCGCCTACCCGCGCAAACTGATCTACCATTTTGCGCCGCGCGGCAGTTACGTGGCTCTGGCCAAACGCTATCGGGCCTATGCCGCGCAACACGGGCTGCTTGTGCCGTTCGCCGAGAAGGTCAAGAAGAACCCCAACATCACGCGCCTGTTCGGCGCACCCGACGTTTGGGGCGACGGTTCGCTCCGCTTCGCGCGCGAAGCCAAGGCCGCCGGTGTCGACAAAATGCTGATCCACGGGCGCGCCTCGCCTGAAGACATGAAAGCGATCAACGCCCTCGGCTATCTCACCAGCGAATACGACAACTACACCGACGTGTTGCCGCTTGACGACAAACATCCCGCGATTGACTCCAGCCATGACCGTATCCCGGAAAACGTTGTGCTCAAGTCCGACAACCAGCGCATGACGGCGTGGATCACCTTTGACAAAAAAGTGCAGTACATGAAGCGCTGCCCGGCACTGTGGGTCGCCACAGCCAAACAGGTGGTGCCCAAACTGCTGGTCACGCAGCCCTTCCTAGGGCGCTTCGTCGATGTCACCACGGCGGAGGATCTTTACGAGTGCTACGATCCGATCCACCCGCTCACGCGCGGGCAGAAGCGTCAGTGCGGCGTCGATTTGCTGGCCTTCATGCGCTCTCAGAATCTGGTCGTGGGCGGCGAGCACGGCATCTGGTGGGGCGCACCCCAGCAGGACTACATCGAGGGTATGATGAGCGGCGGCTATGTCTCGTGGCCGTCCGGCCATTTGATCCACCCCAAAACAAAAGACGAACCCTTCACCGGCCCTTGGGGCGGACAATACGGCCCGTGGGCGAACTACGCGAAATGGGGCATCGGCCACGAGACGCGCGTGCCGCTGTGGGAACTCGTGTTTCACGACTGCGTCGTCAGCACGTGGTACTGGGGCGATGCCAGCGATTTCCTATTGCAGGCCGCGCCGGAGATCACCCCCAAGAAAGACGCCTTCAACATTCTTTACGGCACGATCCCGCTGTTGTGGGCCAACAAAGAAGGGTCGTGGCCCAACCACCGCGACGTGTTCCTGCGCACCTACCGCAACACCTGCAAGCTCCATGAGGTAATCGCCGGCACCGAGCTGCTCAGTCACGAATGGCTCACGCCCGACCGCGCGGTCCAGCGCACACGCTTTTCCGACGGCACGGAAGCCGTGGTCAACTTCGGCGAGACGCCCTATGACGCGACTGTCGGCGGGGAAACCTACCGCATTCCGCAGAACGGCTGGGCGGTCAAGGGGCCGAAGATCGAACAGTCGCTCGCCCTTGAAAACGGCCGTGCAGTCACAACGATCCGCGCGCCCGGCTACTATTTCTCAGACGCCTCGGGCACCGAGCTGACTCTGCGCGCCGCCAGTGACAGGCGCGAGTACATTCAGCTCGGCGCTTCGCAGCAACCCGCTGTTTTGCCGTTCGCCTCGTTCGCGCCTGGATGGGACGCTTCGACCACCCGCATCTATCGGCTCGGTGCCAACGGCGAACGCGCCCTTCCGCTTGCGACAAAACGGAACGGTGATGCGTTTCAAATCGGCCCGTTCGCCGAGATGACCGCCCTGGAAGCGATCTGCGGCGCGCAGGCCGCTTTGCCGGACCTGACGGTCAGCACGCTTTCCGTCAAACTGACGGGCGGACCGATCATAACCGCCGAGGTTCTCAATGTCGGCGGAGCGAAGGCCGACGATGTCGAGGTGGCCTGCTATGCCGATCACGTGCAGCCCGACCGCAAACTGGCCAGTCGGCGCATAACGCTTCGCGCCGCCGGCGAATCCGGTCTGTTCGGCAAAGATCACCGGAAAGTCACTTTCAAGCTCGATCCCGTCCGCATCGACGGGCGGCGCACGCTGATCGTTGCCGTCAATGCCGACGGACAGGTGAAAGAGCTTTGCGCGGCCAACAATCGGGCCAGTCTCGTGGTCAACGTGTCCGCCGATTATGCGGCGCACTGGCAACACAGCCGCGTGCTCGCCGTTGAGGCGGGGACATGGGTCCGCGAGGACGAGCCGGTCGCGCTCGCCTCCGACCTGCCCGCGAACGCCGATCCGACCTCCGTTCGCGTCGTCGAGCGCAACGCGGACGGCAAGCTGGCATCGCCTGTTCCCGCGCAGCTCGATACGTTCGCGGGCACATCCGAACTCAGCTTCCTGCTCACGGGCAAAACGCCGGCCGGGGCCGTTCGGACGTTCACCGTCTTTTGGAATGATCGCGCGCCGGACGGCAATCCCGGTTGCGCATTACCGCCCTGCTCGGCGCTGTGGAATTCCAACGAATCCGTCGCCGAAGGCGAGACCTATCGCGTGCGGCTCGACAACGGTCTGCTCGCCGATCTCGCCGCAAAAGTCGGCGGCCAAGCGGGCGCGCCTTTCATTTCCAAGCTCATGGTCTCGTCGAAGGAAACCGGTTGGAGTGAGGAACCGGGCACGGTCGAGCGGTGCGAGGTGCTCACATCAGGCCCCGTGCGTACGGTCATTGCCGTTCGCAAGGCGCTGAATGCGGACTACACGTACGAGAAGACCTATGCTTTCTATCCCCGCCGCATCGATGTGACCGCGTCGATCAACAAGCCTCTCCCGCTGCTGAGCCGCGCTTACTACGTGCAACCCGGACAGTTCGCCGACAACGCCGGAATTCGGGCGCGAATCGACGGCCAGGGCGAAGACGAGGGCGTTTCCGGAAAAACCCGCAACCCGCTCTGGTACGCCGTGTATGCAAAAGATTGGGCGCACGCCTGCATCGCTCTTTCGCCGATGCCCGGTCTCGGCTACTGGGACGCCGGCAATGTCTGGGGAGGCATCGGGTTCAACGCCGGTTCGCGCGACAACGTGCGCATGAGCTACGTGATCCATCCCGGCGCAACGGACGCCTCTTTTGCAGAAGCCGATTACCGGCAGCTGACCACACCGCCCGCCGTCCGATGGGCGCGCTCCGGTGCGGACAAATAAAAATTCAATCCGAATTCTTTCGCGTCATAAACAGATGCGCCGCCCGCATCCCACAAGATGACAAACCTGTCATCGCCACAGAAGGGAAAGAGTCATTGTTGTGTGCGTAGACTATCCCCGTTTCATGTAACCGCAAAAGGAAGCGCGCGAATGAATACGTGGGGGAAAAGTCCAGCTCTGCGAAAATCGGACGGCCGTTGGGTGTGGGGCGCTTTAGCGGCGGTTATCGCCACAAGTGTGGCGGCGCGGTCTTGGCTGCTCTGGAGCACGCCGCTGATCCCCGGACGAAACGGCGGATATTATTTGATTCAGGCGCGTGCGCTGCTTGAACACGGCGCGCTCGGCATCCCCGATCTGCCGCTCACGTTTTTCATTCAGGCCGCCGTCGCCAAGCTCCTGCAGCTCCTGACGGGCCAAGGCCTGGAGCCTAGCGTGATGCTGTCGGTCCGCCTGTGCGACGGCATCCTGCCCGCGCTGATTGCCGTACCGGTCTTTTTACTTGGACGGAGATGGTGCGCACGGGCGGGATGCGGCGTCTGGCCCGCCTGTGCCGCGGCGGCGATTGCCGCGCTCGGGGCACCCGCGCTTTCGATGACCGGTGATTTCGAAAAGAACTCGCTCGGTCTTGTTTGGCTGGCCGGCCTGATCGCGGCTCTCAACGCCTGGATGGCGCAACGGACCCGCGGCCGCGCGGCGGCGGTTGTCGCGCTGCTCGGGCTCTGCGGACTGACGCATATCGGCGTGTTCGGCTCGGCCCTGCTGATCACAGCGCTGACGGGGTGTGCGGACCTTGCTCTGCTGCGCGGACGGGACGGCCTTCGGACGCTGTGGCGCATTGCGCTTGTGGCGGCGGCAGGTGCCGTGCTGGTCGCTGCGGTCGCGGGCGTCGTGCTTTGGAAATTCGATCCGGCCCGCATCCGGCGGCTGGCCGGCGCCGCCTCCAACCCCATCGCGTTTTTACAAAACGGTGGCCATACCGACGGCCCCGGACATCCGTCCCGCGGTTCCTTCGGACAACGTCCGGAAACGTTTCGGCCGCCGTCCGATGACACGTTGGGACCCGCTTCCGAACGGGGTGCGGAACCGCCGCCTTTCGCGCGCGGCGAACGTCCCGGTTCCGGCCCAAACCAGCGGCAGCCTCCCGGAATGGGAATGCGCGGCTTTTCTCAAGGCGCGGCAACCGGCGTTTTCGCACTGCTCGCGGCGGGCACGCTGGCGCTCGCCTGGTTCAAGCGGCGTGATCTGTCGGCGGCCGACCGTGCGACCGCCATAGGCTGCGGCGTCGCGCTGATTGTCTTAACGGGACCGTGGGTCGGCTCTGACATGCTGGATCGCTTTCAGCTCATCGCCATGGTCCCCGCCGCTTGCGCCGCCGCGTTCGTCCTTGCGCAGATGCCCGGACGCCGCTCGGCATCCGTCGGTGCCGTCGCGGTGTTCGCCCTTCTTGCCGTCACAACGGTGCCGCTGTTGCGGCACGGCGGCCGACCGGTCTTCAGTACGGCTGCGTTTGAAGAATTGCAGACGCTGATCCCTTACGTCGCCCATCCCGACCGAACGTTGATTGTGGCCCCGCACGGCTTGGAATGGTGGGCGGCATGGGTGCTTCACACGCATGTGGCGCAAACGCGCGCGGTGCGTTCTTCCGACTGGTCCAAATATGAAACCGTGCTGTTTCTTCAGGAAAATCAGCACGGCGGCGAAGGCTTCCCGGGCGGTATGGGGGACGGTCATCCGCCGGACATGACCGGTCGAGACGCAAACCGTGCCGGTCATCCGGAGCCTCCGCTCGAATTCGGACATGCGGATCATCGCTTCGGGCCTCCCGGCGGTCCGTCGATGACGAGTGGGCACCTTCCGGACGGAGCCGAGACCCTTCACAGCGGAACCTATTTCCTGCTGGCCCGCGTCAGCCAGCCGATAAGCGGGGACGAACATCCCGCCGCACCTGACGCCCCATAATCTGAAACGGCTGACGCTTTCCCTTTTTGAACAACCACGCATCGGGTGCTTGTGAGCTGTTGAGAACTCGATTATGATTCTGCGCGTGGTTCCCGTGTGGTGTGTGTTTAACTCTTACGGATTGTCAGCTATGTTACGGATTCTTTATCGCTTGGCCTTCACCGTTTCAACCATTCTGACCGCCTCGGTCGTTTTCGCTCAATCGGTCGCGCTGCCGGTGCCGACAAAAGCGAACGTATCGTATGGGCCGCATCCGAAACAAGTGTTGGATTTCTGGCAGGCGAAGTCGGATCAGACAACGCCGCTTCTTTTCTTCATTCACGGCGGCGGATGGATGACCGGCGATAAAGCGAACCCCGACTTTTTGGCGAAATGTCTGGAGAACGGCATCTCTGTGGTTTCGATCAACTACCGCTTTATCCCGGACGCGGCGGCCGAAAAAATCGATCCGCCGGTGAAGGGCTGTCTCGACGATGCGGCCCGCGCGCTGCAGTTCGTGCGCAGCAAGGCGGCCGAGTGGCGCATCGACAAAACGCGCATCGGCGGCTGCGGCGGTTCGGCGGGCGGATTCACCGCGCTATGGCTGGCTTTCCATCCCGACCGGGCCGATCCCAAGAGCGCCGATCCGGTCGCGCGCGAATCCACGCGGCTCTGCTGCGCGCTGTGTTTCGTTCCGCAGACCACGCTCGACCCGCAGCAATTGCAGGCGTGGATCCCGAACAACACATACGGCGCACACGCTTTCGGGTTGGCCTCCATGCAGGAATTTCTCGACAAACGCGCTTCCCTTCTGACGTGGATCAACGAGTTCTCGCCTTATGCGCTCGTCAGCGCGGACGATCCGCCCGTGTTGCTCTTTTATGACAATCCGCCCCACCTCGGCCAGCCCTACAAAGATCCGCCTCACTCGGGAAACTTTGGTGCGGGAATCGAGGAAAAGCTGAAGGCCGCCGGCGTCGAATACGAGATCAATTACAACAACGACTACGCCCACATGAAGTATCCCGACCTGTTCGGCTTTCTCAAGGCGAAGCTTGGTGCTCCCTCTGCCCGATAGCCGCACGGGAAAACGTTTGGGGTTGCATCGTCACCCCCGTTTTGGCACCTTACTCATGCCCTTTGTTCTTGTGCATGTGTCTAAAGCTTACTCCGATGCAAAGCGCATTTGTCGCGAAAATCTTTGATTACTGCAAAAGCCGCAGAACTTTTGCCCTTTTTATCGCCCTGTGGTGCTTTTCATTGGTGGGCATTCAGTCAGTCCCGATTGAAGAGCACGAAAGCTTTGTGCTCGTTACTTCCCGCCAGATGAAAGAGGACGGGGATTGGCTCTTGCCGCGCTACAACAACGAGGTGCGTCTCAACAAGCCGCCGCTCAACTACTGGGCGACCATTCTTGTGTCCAAGTTGGACCCGCGCACCCAAGACATTCAGATCTACCACGGCCGACTTGTCTCGCTGGTAGGCATCCTGCTGATGGTGCTGCTCACGGCCCGCACGGGCGAAAAACTTTACGGACGAGAAACGGGCGTGCTGGCCGCGCTGTTCCTTTTGTGCTCAAAGGGCATCCTCGATTTTTCCTGTAACGCCAAGCCGGACGTCCTGTATGCCGCGCTCTGCACGCTTCAGCTTTTCGCGTGGCTCGACGCGTGGCAGGCGAACGACAAAAACCGCCAGCGGGGCATGGCTCTGCTGGGGTGGGGTGCCGCCGGGCTTGCGACGCTTTCGAAAGGCCCTCAAGTTCCTGTGATTTTTCTCGCGGGGTTCTGCGGATTCCTCGCGTGGGGATCCGAGCGCAGGCGGATCCTGTCCGTTTTGAGGCCTTGGGGGGGGCTGGCCCTGTTCGCCCTTTTGGTTGTGCCGTGGTGGGTTCTGCTTCATCAGCGCTTAAACGCCATGGGCGTCAATCTGTCCGACAGTCAACTGTCGGGATCGCTGCTGCATCCGGCGTGGAAGTGGAATCAGCTGCTTCGCTTTTATTACGTGTGGCTTCCGCTTGACCAAATGCTTCCGGTCAGCCTGCTCCTGCTGTTTGTGATCCCGCCTTTTCTAAAGCAAAAGGAACCCCTGCCGCCTGCCAGCCGATTGTTTGTGTGCGTCAGCGTGGTGATGCTGGCGCTGTTCACTTTCGGGCCCCAATACCGCAAGCACTACGTGTTGCCGCTGCTGCCGGTCTTCTCGCTGCTGGTGGCCGAACGCATGCGATATGTGCGGTTGCCCGTTTTCAGGCAATCCGCCATCATCGGTCGCGGCGTTTCTGTTGCGCTGGCCGCAGCGACCGCGCTCTGCATGCTCGGCTGCGCGGGCGTTCTGCTGTGGAACCGGGCCTACCCGCTGCTTGCGGTTTTCGTTGTTGTGTGCGCGCTGACCGCTGTTCTGCTGAAGGCCGAACTCACCGCTCCGGAAGGGAGCTATTCGGCGTTCACAAAATTCGTCTCGGTGATCGCGTGCGCCGTTGCGGTGTTCGGCTCGTTCTGCTACGACTATGTTCCGACGTTACAATGGAGTGCGGCCGAACAGCAGTTCAAACAGCGCGTGGGCGAACAACTGCCGGGCAACGCGCGTCTGATCTGCTGGAAAACGACGCCCAATATCTTACCGCTATTCGTTCACCATCCCGTCCTCGCCTTCTCGGAACCGGACAAACTGGCAAACTACGTTTCGGAACATCTGAAGGTTCATCCCATTTTCGCCGTTCTTCCGCAACAGGATCTGCCGTCGCTGAACGCGGCGGTTAAAACCCGGGTGCTCCAATCCATCACCAACAAAAAGAAGGCCAAGGAAAGCCTGTGCTGCGTTGAGATTCTTGGCGTGGCCCAAGATGCGGTGAAACCCTAAGATCCGCATCCCGTTAGACGGAAGGCGCGCACGTCACAACGCCGTTCTCCACCCGAATCGCTTCGCCGGCGCGGATCGCATAGCCTGCGGTCGGCTCGGGAAGCAGGTCCAGCAACGCCCTCAACTCGCCCCAGTCGCCGCCTTCGTCGTGCACGTCGCAATAGAGGGGCGCGAACCCGAGACAATCGAACAGCGTGTCCGATGAGCTGTTTTCCTCGTCGGCCCAGCGCACCCAACCGCGCGCCAGCATGATGCTCCCGGCGGAAAGCCCCATGAACGGGACACCCGCTTCAAAGCGCTTCCGCAGGCAGGCGATCACGCCGTCGCGCGCGCGCAACACGTCCATGCCCTCGGCGACGTCGCCGCCGCTGACGAAAACGGCATCGGCCCGCTCCAGCACGCGGCACGCGGCCGCGCCAACGCCCCCCGCCTTTCCGCAGAGCGGCGCAAGCTCCACCTCGCCCGCGCCGCTCGCCTGCAATCGGACGCGCATCGATTCAAAGAACGCACGATCATCGCCGCTGGCCGCGCCGATGTAGGCCACGCGGGGTAACGATGAATCGAGCTCTTTGAAAAAAGCCCGCATGGCCGGATCCGGTTTTCCGCCTCGGACGAACGGATTTCCGGCCAATAGGTAAACAATCCCGCTCATGCTCTCGCTCCTTGTCTCTCCACGCTGCGGGCCAGACGGACTTTGCCGGACGCCTCGTGCGCCAGCGCCGCAACGGCCTCGGCCTTCACGGGAAAAAGATACGCGTGCGCCAGCGTGTTTTCCACGGCACGAACGATTTCTGAACCAGCGCCCGGCGCCAAACAGAGCCGTACGGCGAGATCGCCGGATCCCGATTGGTTGATCTGAAAACCGCGTACCTCAGGAAACTCAGCCACACGCGCATCCACGTCCGCCACCGTCATCCGCTGTCCGTTCCGCGTCCGCGTCGCATCGGCCGTGCGCCCGACGATGCGTTCCAGCGTCAGTCCCCCGTTTCGCCCGCAAGGGCACGGGGCCGTCCGCTCCGCGCGCTCGGCCAGATCGCCGATGTCAAACCTCAGCAAGCATTGCGCCGGATGTCCGAACGGCGTAACCGCAAGCCGCCCGAGCACCGCGCCGGACGGGCGGGTTTCAAGCGGCAGAAACTCCACATGACAGGACGCCGTGTTCTGGTGCATCCGCCCGCACTCGCATGCCATGAACACATAACCGGTTTCGGTTGAGCCGTACGAGCTCACAAGCGGCGCGCGGAAAGCCCGCCGGATCTGGTTCAGGAAAACCCGCGCCGGAAACGAGTAAGTCAGCGTAATGACCTCGGGCTGGAAGACGCTCAGACCGCGGTCGGCCGCAAAGCTGGCCAGCGCCGCCAAGTAAAACGGATCGGCTTCCAGAACGACCGGACGGAAGACGTCCAGTTCCGACAGCATCCGCCGCGCTTCGTCGGCGCTCCAGTTCGCGGGGTTCAGCGTCTGGTTCAGAAACAGCAGACGCCCCAGCGTTCGTTCGGCGACCGGCAGCACCTCCCCCGGCCGATACGGGCCGACGCACTGCGGCGACGCCAGGACCGCCTCGCGGTGGGAGCCGTCAGCCACGCGCCGCAGATGCGCGTTCATTTGCCAACTCGCCGCTTCAGAGGCGTCCCACCAGGTCTGCGACCAGAACAGAACAACCTGATCCTCCGTCGAGCCGCTGGTGGACACATACGAAATGCGCCCTGCGGCCAGTTCGGCTTTGTAATCGGTTCCGGCGGGAACGAACCCCTCAGGGAAATGCGCGCGGATATCGGCTTTTGTGAGCACCGGCAAGGCCGCGTAACGCGTCTCGAGGGGGACCGACGGACCCGGGTCCGCACCACGCCACGCCGCATAAAACGGTGCGGTGTTGAGTCCTCGCATAAGCGCCTCACGGCATTGGGCCTGATAGAGCTGATCGGCTGCTGCGCTGTGACCGGAGCGAGGTTGCATAAAGGCAGTGTAGCAGGGGACGCCCGGAAGTCAATCGCCACAGCAGGGGAATGTTGTAGAAAACTATGAAAGGCCCAGCATTTTGCGCGCCTGTTCCAGTGCCGGCGCGAGGTCGATCTTCCGGCTGGCGCTCCCGAGTGTCCCGTCGAACACGTGCGCGGCTCCTTCCCGCTCGAGGCCCTGAATGAACCGCGCGAATTTGGACGCGCCGCCCTTGAGGTTCATGAGCACTTCGACGCTGGCTTGGCCGCGGGTGACCGCTTCGCTGAGCATGCCGGTCGAGTCGGCCGTAACGAACAGACGCTCGCAAAGCGAGACAAACGCCGGAATGGGATTGAACGTGTCGCGGCTGTAGATCAGTTTGTAGTCGAACGGGTAACCGTCGATCAGCGCTTCAACTTCCGCAGGCGTGCGGCGGGACGTGGTGACCCAGCGTTCGCGCCCTTCGGTCGCGGCGAACAGCCGGTCCAGCTCGCGCCGCATCGCGTCGGCCGTCATGGAGGCGATCGCGTTGGGCCCGCCGACGATCAGGGCGACGGCCGGGCCTTTCGGCGTGTGGCGGGTTTTGAAGGCGGCGACGCCCGCCTCATAAAAGGCGGCGTTCGTTGACGTCAGATTGACGGGGATCGCGATAATGTTCGGCTGGTTGGGCGGCTGGTCAAACGCCGGCGCGAGAATGCAGTCGAAATCCAGTTTGTATCCGCTCGGAAAGAGAATCGCCACAACCGGAAGGCCGCGCCGGCGCGCCGTCACCTTGCCGGGATAAAAGGCCGTGGAGCCGGTGCAGACGACACCCGAGTAGAAGCCGTCCGTCGATTCGCTCCGATAGAGTTGATCGGACAAAATGCCCAACCGGTCCGCCGCGTAGGCGAGCCCTTTGTGGACGCGCGTCGGATAAGAGACGCGGACGCAGTCGAAGTCATAGCCGAGGGCGTTGCAG
>Ga0160425_1002673_pt1 | contig 14092 bp, 12 predicted proteins | sample BioMet8_FD_108193 | JGI IMG/M metagenome (GOLD analysis project Ga0160425, IMG submission 108193) | Microbial communities from bioreactor (seeded with sewage sludge) at Lawrence Berkeley National Lab, California, USA - Biofuel... | ecosystem: Engineered > Bioreactor > Anaerobic > Unclassified ...
AAACCGCTGCGCACGGCAAAATCCTGCTTGGCAGCGGTATAGTTATTCGACATGTAGTGCCCCTGTGTCACTCCGGTTTTCTCGTAATCCCAGTCCCAGGTGACAAACTGAACGCCATACCGGGTGGCGTGACCGGCAAGGACAACGCCACTGAAATCCGCCAGCAGCTGATAATTCTCATCCAACCCATCGACTTGCAGTATCGGCGCCGTATCCATGAGCCGCATGTATTCGGCAACGGTTTGCGCTGTGTCCGTGACCTGGTGGAGCGCGTCTTCGCGCTCTGCATTGCCAAGGTCTGATTCACGGTATCTGATGGCGCCATTGTCTGTGATTCGGCAGAGGGGAAGTCCGTCCAGAAAAATGGGCATCAGGCCGTCTGTGGGCGGCGGCGCATCAAAGCCGTTTCGCCGCAGGGCGATGCCGATCTCCATAAAAAAATCAGTCCTATTTTTCGAATCATTCTGTTTCATTCCGTTCACTCCTTAAATTGCATTTTGATAAAATAAAAAGGCCAACATTCTGTAAAGAATGTTGGCCCTGAGCACCTATTGTACTTCTGGGAAGAAGTTCTATTTTTCTTGATATTGCAATACTTTTCGGAATTTGGATGCGAACCGAGCGCTGGGTCTGGTTCGCAACTTCTGAGGTTTTGGGGCTGTTTTGCCTGTGGCATTTTGGGGATGGCTTTTGAGTCGATTCTTGCCCTCTTTTTCACATGGGAAAATAGAATGCGAACCGGGCGGGGTCAATTTTACGAAAAAACGTGGAAACGGCAGGTTCGCAGGCCCTCAAAATCCTCCAAAAAATTATAAAAAAGCCGCAAAATCATAAGATTTTGCGGCTTTCGTGGTGGAGACGAAGAGAATCGAACTCTCGACCTTACGGATGCGAACCGTACGCTCTCCCAGCTGAGCTACGCCCCCAAGTTATGGAATCTGTTCAATTTTCGGATTTTACTTTGTGCAAGTTGTCAGGTGGTCAGGGCCCGCTTTGCGGATAGCTTGCTCTCCCAACTGCGCTACAGGCCCATTTATACGCGCTTTTTTGGGCGCTTTGATATTATAACATAATTTCCGTGTTTGTAAAGTAGATTTGAAATTTTCATGGTTGATAATTCTACCGTCATGTAGTAGAATACCATCGTGGCTTTTGACAAGGCTGCACTAGTCGGGGAGCCAGCGGTGCCCTTTACCTGCAATCCGCTACAGCAGGGGCGAATTCCCGACCGAGGGTATGCAATGTGTCGTCTGACCCCGGTAAGCAGCGTTGACGATCCGGTCTTGCGCAACGTGATCCCGTGAACCATGTCAGGCGGGGAACCGAGCAGCATTAAGCGGTGTATCGCGTGTGCCGCGAGGGTGCCGGATCTGAGCCGGCTGCCGGCGTAACGGGCATATCGTATTATTCGAAGTCGGGTGTGCAGTCTTGTCAAGAGCCATATCCATCATCATTTTCGGGAGGTGAGACAGTTGTATCAGGCGCTTTACCGCAAGTGGCGTCCCAAGACCTTCGACCAGGTCGTGGGTCAGGAGCATATCACGGAGACCCTGAAAAATCAGGTGAAGACCGGCAGGCTGTCCCACGCTTACCTCTTTATTGGCACCCGCGGAACGGGCAAGACCACCTGCGCCAAAATTCTGGCCAAGGCCGTCAACTGTGAAAATCCCGTCAACGGCAACCCCTGCGGCAAGTGTCCCGCCTGTCTGGGCATCGAGGACGCCTCCGTCATGGACGTGGTGGAGCTGGACGCCGCCTCCAACAACGGCGTCGACAACGTGCGCGCCCTTAGGGACGAGGCCGTGTTCTCCCCCGCTTCCGTTAAAAAGCGGGTGTATATCATCGACGAGGTGCACATGCTGTCCACCTCCGCTTTCAATGCCCTGCTGAAGATTCTGGAGGAGCCTCCGGAACACCTTATGTTCATCCTGGCCACCACAGAGCTCAACAAAGTTCCCGCCACCATACTTTCCCGCTGCCAGCGCCACTCCTTCAAGCGGCTGGACACCGGGCTTATAACCAAACACCTTCAATACGTGGCCGGCGAGGAAAAATTTGACCTTGCCCCCGACGCCGCCGAGCTTATCGCCCGCCTTTCGGAGGGCGGCATGCGCGACGCCCTTTCCCTGCTGGATCAATGCTCAGGAGCGGAGCACATCACCGTCGATTCCGTATATTCAGCCATGGGCCTTGCGGGCAACCGCTCCACGGCTCAGATGCTGGACAATATTGCGTCCCACGATTCTGCCGCCGCGCTGGAGCTGTTCCAGGGCATGTGGCGCGACGGGAAGGATCCCGCCGTCATGCTGGGTGAGCTGAACGCCCTGCAGCGGGACGTGCTGATGATATCCGTAGCGCCGAAAAGCGGCGCGGAGCTCACCAGCGGCGGCTATGACAGCCGCACGCTGAAGGAATTTTCAAAAAAGCTGACCCCGGCGGAGCTGACAGTACAGATGTCCGCCGTGCAGGACGCGCTTTTCACCATGCGCACAGCCGGCAATCCCAAAACCGCCGCGGAGCTGTGTCTGATAAGTCTCTGCGAGCCTTCCCTGTCCGACGGACTGCCGGAGCTGCGCGCCCGGGTGTCGCGGCTGGAAAATGCCGTCAGCACCGGAACCGCGGTATGTGCTCCCCCGCAGACCGCGCCCGATAATGAGCCCCGGCCGGAGCCAATGCCGGAACCTGAAGCAGAACCTGCGCCGGAGCCTGTAACGGAGCCCGCAGCAGAAGTACCCGACGACGCCCCTCCCTGGGATGAGGAGCCGCCCGAGCCGCGGAGCTGCGAGGCTGCGGAGGACGACGGCGGAAACATAGATCCCGGCGAGTTTGCCGAGTTCCAGCCCGAGGACGATTTTCTTGACAAGGGATCGGTTCCTGTGCAGGCCCCCCTCTCATCCGGCGGAGACTGGGCGGCAATAGCAAACCGCGCAGAGAGCATGCTGCCGCCGGGCCTGAGGATCTGGGTCTCCGATCCCACACAGCTCACCGGCGAGCTCAACGCCGACAGCCTGCACCTGTACGCTAATCCCCTGCTGGCCTACGGTCAGCTGAACAATCCCAATGTGCTCAACACCTTCCGGCAGGCGGCCGGGGATGTACTGGGCAGACCCATCAGCGTTACGATCGGCGAATCCAGCGGCGGCAGCGCCGCCGTTACCCGAGATATAGAGGAACTGAAAAAATTTAAGGAAGTACATTTTACAGGAGGAAACTGAAATGGCAAAAAGCGGATTCAAAGGCGGCTTTCCCGGCGGCGGCGGCAGCCAGATGGACATGATGCGCAAGGCTCAGAAGATGCAGCAGGATTTTCTGAAAATGCAGCAGGAGCTGGAAGCAAAGAAATTTGAGGCCACCGCGGGCGGCGGCATGGTAAAGGCCACTCTGCTGGGCACCCGCGAGTTTGAGAGCATTGAGATAAAGCCCGAGGCCGTGGATCCCGACGACGTGGACATGCTGCAGGACATGGTGCTTGCCGCCGTGAACGAGGCACTGCGCCAGTGCGACGACGTGACCAACGAGACCATGAACAAGATGCAGGCCGGTATGGGCGGCGGCTTCCCGTTCTAAAATTCGACAAGCTCATAAAAAATTCTCCGCTTCATTGAAGCGGAGAATTTTTTTATCCGTACAATTACAGCTTTTCGGCTGCGGCCATGCCGGCCTTGTAGGCGGCAAGGTTCAGGTCGATAAACTTTGCTGGGACGACCTTCTTTATGACCTCTTCCCAGTTGATATCGTCCAGGCCCAGAGGCTTCACCATGGCGCCGAACAGCACCACGTTGGCGCACTTTGCGCTGCCCAGGGAAAGGGCTATCTCCTCGGCGTTGAGGCTTATGACCTTGAAATGCGCCTTCATGGCCTCCAGGCAGCCCTGGGGATACTGGGCAATGCCGGCGGCGATGGTGGAGGATGCCATCTCGTAGTCGTTGATGACGCACACGCCGTCAGGCTTCATGAAGTTTGCGTAGCGCACGGCCTCCATCTTCTCGAAGGCCACCATGATGTCCGCCGCGCCGTCGCCGATAAGGGGAGAATACACCTTTTTGCCCCAGCGGACCTGAGTGGAAACGGAACCGCCGCGCTGGCTCATGCCGTGGACCTCGCTCATTTTCACATCGTATCCGGCCTCGATAAGGCCGTTTGTGAGTATCTTGGCCACAAGGATGGCTCCCTGTCCGCCCACGCCTACGAGAATTACACTTTTAACATCAGACATGGCTCACTTCTCCTTTCTCGAAATGGCGCCCTTGGGGCATACCTGGGCGCAGACCGTGCAGCCGACGCACAGCGTCTGGTCGATGCTGCTCTTGCCGTCCTTGATCGACACGGCGGGGCAGCCCACGCGCAGACACATCTTGCAGCCGATGCACTTGTCGGTATCGACAGTGCACTTGCCTATGTCGTGCTTGATTTTCTTTATCAGCAGGCACGGACGGCGGGAGATGATGGCAGCAGGCTCGGTGCTGGCCATGGCGTCGTCAACAGCCTTCTGCATGGCCTTCAGATCCTGAGGATCGGCTATGTATATGTTCTTGTAGCCATATGCGCGGAGCACTTCCTCAATCTTTATGCCCTGCACCATGTCGCCCATAAGGGTCTCGCCGGAGCCTGGGTTGTCCTGATGGCCGGTCATGCCGGTGATGGAGTTGTCCAGCACCACGGGGATGACCTTGCCCTTGTTGTAGGCTATATCCACGGCGCCGGTCATGCCGCTGTGGAAGAAGGTGGAGTCGCCCACCACGCCGAATATGGTCTTGTCGGTAATCCCGGCGGACTCGAAGGCCTTGGACATGCCCATGGCCACGGAGAAGCCGCCGCCCATGCAAACGCTGGTATCCATGGCGGAAAGTGGCGCGGAAGCGCCCAGAGTGTAGCAGCCTATATCGCCGCACACCACAAAGTTCTTGTTCTTGGACATCGTGTAGAAGAAGCCTCTGTGGGGGCAGCCGGGGCACAGCGCGGGAGGACGGGAAACCGCCTGCACGCCCACGTCCACGGTGACGGGCTTTTTGCCGAACACGCGCTCAGCCACCAGCTGGGGATTGAGCTCGTACATTTTTCCTGTGAATTCCTTGCCCACGCACTCGATTCCGGCGGCCTTCATCTGGTCCTCCATGAAAGGCTCCAGTTCCTCGATGACGTAGAGCTTGTCAACCTTGGAGGCAAAATCCTTTATGAGCTTCATGGGCAGCGGGAAGGTCAGGCCCAGCTTCAGGAAGGATGCGTCCTCCGGGAAAACTTCCTTTGCGTGCTGATACGCTATGGAGGCGGTGACGACGCCGATCTTGGTGCCGTTCATCTCCACGCGGTTCAGCGGGCAGGTGTTGCCGTACTCCTCAAGCTTTTTCAGTCTCTCCTCCACCTCGGGGTGATTCATGTACGCGAAGGCGGGGATGCACACGCGATGGCGGATGTCCCGCTTGTACTCGGGGAACCCCTGCTCCGTGCGATCTCCGGTGGCCACAAGGCTCTTGGAGTGGCTGACGCGGGTGGTGGTACGGTACAGCACGGGGATGTTGAACTGCTCGGAGATATCGAAGGCGGCCTTCATGAAGTCCAGGCATTCCTGGCTGTCGGAGGGCTCCACCATGGCTATCTTCGCGGCCTTGGCATAGTAACGGTTGTCCTGCTCGTTCTGGCTGGAGTGCATGGAGGGATCATCGGCGGAGACCACCACGTAGCCCTTGCCCACGCCGTTATACGCGGCGGTGAACACGGGGTCGGCGGCCACGTTCAGGCCCACATGCTTCATGGCGCACAGCGCGCGGGCGCCGGCCATGGACGCACCGTAGGCCACCTCGGCGGCGACCTTCTCGTTGGGGGCCCATTCGCAGTACAGGGAATCCTTGTACAGGGGCAGGTTCTCAAATATTTCGGTGCTGGGAGTGCCGGGATAGGCGGCGCAGACCCTTACTCCGGCTTCATAGGCGCCGCGGGCGGCTGCTTCGTTGCCGGACATCAGATTTTTCAAATTTCTTCCACCTTTCTCATATTCATTTGCTGTTATCTGTCTGCCAGGTGATAATCTTACAAATACGAGTGTAGTCCCGCCTTGTGTCGGTGTCAATTCGCTCTTATCACAAAACAGTGCGTTAAAGAAAGGGCAATTTTAACAACAGCTATTTAAAGCAATATCGATTTTATGTGCTGTTCTCACAAATTTTGGGGGTATATTGACAATATCGATATTCGATATTCGAAGGTGAGGAGCCGTGGCAAGAAAGCCGCTGGAGACTCTGACGGAGAGCATGTTCTATGTTCTCATGGCGCTGCGCCGCAGCGACCTGTGCGGAACGGACATAGCCGCCGACGTTGAAAACCGCACCGGCGGACGGGTGCGGCTGGGCCCTGGCACGCTCTACACCATACTGGCCTCTTTCGTGGATAAAAGACTCATCGAAGAAGTCTCCATGGAGGGACGCAAGCGCACCTATCACATCACAGCCGCCGGCATAGAGACCTACGAGGAGGAACTCTCCCGGCTGAAAAAATGTGTGGCAGACGCCGGGGAGGCAGTGAGATGATACGAATCATACCGTACTATAACTACGAACGGGACGAGGCCGAGACCTGGCTTGCCGACAAAGCATCCATGGGCTGGGAATTGGTTGACATAACTTCTAACTTCGCGAAATTCAAAAAGGCTGAGCCCATGACCGTCCGCTTCCGGCTGGACGATCAGGCTCTCTCCCACATGACCCGCGCCGAGGAGGAATACTTCGACCTCTGCCGCGCATCCGGCTGAGAGCCGATGTGCCAGTACGGCAGGACCTACGTTCTGCGCGCTGAGGACGAAAACGCTGTGGAGATGCAGACAGATGAAAAATTGTACCTCCAGGAACTCGAAAAGGCCTCAAATAGTCACCTCGCCGGGGGAATAATCCTCGCCTTGGCGCTGTGCATATTTGTGTTGGTCCTTTACAAGGTCGCCGCCGACGGGGCTCTGTTGACAAAGATTCTGGTGAACGACGGACTTTTGCCGGATTTGAGCTTTTTCCTTGTCATCTGCTGCGGCTTCGCCCTGTCAATAGTTAACATAATATCCTCAATAAAGCTTCGGGCCAGAGTGAAAAGCGGCGACGTATGCCGGCACCGCCACCGCTCCCCCCGTTCCGCGGCCATCCGCAGCATACTCATTCCCGTGGTGCTGGCATCGCTCATCATATATTGCGCCGCGCCCATTTGCGCCGGGCAGGGCGGTCATTGGATGACGCCGCTGACCCCGGAGACCATAGCGGCCATGCCCTTCCCCGCTCTGGAGGACATTGATCCCGCCATGGCGGCGCGGATCGCCAAAGACGCCGGGGTGCGCGAGGTACAGGACGGCAGGGTATGCTACTACGCTTATTATAAGCACGGAAATATTCCCGCGCCGGTCCAATACGAAATCATGGAGCGCAGCACAGTCTGCGGTCCCGCGAACGGCCAGGGCTGGATGTCCGTTGTGGACGATGAGGGCTACGAATCTTACTATTACCGTCTGCTGACGCGCTCCCTGGCATCGGCGCTGGTGAGAGATCTTATCCGGGAGAATGCCGACGATGTAAAGTATGCTCCAATATCCGCTCCCGGCTTCGACGAGGCGTATTACTATTTCCAGGGCAACTGGCAATATATCCTGCTGCGCCGGGGCAGCGTGGTGCTCAGCGCGTATTATATCGGCGGCTCCGCCGATCTGCGGGACTGTATTGATGTGTTATCGGCTAAGTTCAACTGAGGAGGAACGTGTATGCTTATTCCGTATTACAGCTGGGAAACCGACGCCGTTGAAACATGGCTTGAGGACAAGGCCGAGTCTGGGTGGGAGCTCACAGAAATCAAATTACACTTTGCGGGTTTTCGCCGCGCTGCTCCTCAAAAACTGCGCTATCGGCTGGATTGGCAGGAGCTTGGTTATCAAGGCTCAGCCGAGGCGGAATATCTTTCCTTGTGCCGGGATGCCGGCTGGGAATATGTGTGCAAATTCGGCGACGCCTTCCTTTTCCGTACGGCGGACGGTGAGGCGGCAGAGCTTCAGTCCGACCCGGAGGTATACAAGCATAGTATCCGCAAAATGCTTCGGAATTCCGAATATGGCATCAGCTTTACGCTGACAGCGTTTTTTTGCGCGCTGTGGGCGCAATACGTACCGCTGAGAAATCAGAACCTTTTGGTATACCTTGTCGATCATGGCATTTTGCCGTTTGTCTGTCTCGCCGCCACCGCGCTTCTGGGAATATTTATCGCTGCAGACATCTATATCGCCCGCGCCGGTGTAAAAAAACGGCTGAAAAGCGGGATGGCGTCGGAGCACCGCTTCCGCGCGCCGCGCAAGGCAAGGCTGCGCATTGCCGCCGCGATATGCGCCGTGCTGCTCCTTGGTATATCGTCCATACGTACACATGACGCATATGACTTCCGGTACATCATGGCAAATGAAGCAAGCTCGCTTCCGGTGCCGCTGCTGAGCGACATAGCGCCGAAGGAAGCCGCGGAGCTCGCCGCCGCCAAAGTCCCCGATCAGGCAACACACAATTTCTCGGTAGATTGGGATGAATTGATCTGCAAAGGTTTTTCTCTGCCGGCCCCGGAGCGGGTCTGGATTATACAGGGCGTAAACCGCAGCCAGGGTGCCGGAGTACGGCAACATAATACGCAGTTCAATTACAGCGTAAGATATCATAAGCTGCTGTGTGAGAAGCTGGCTGTGGAGTTGGAGAATAATTATGTTGCGGCGCTCTCCTGTGCCGTTCTGACCCCTCTTGCTGACAATCGGTTCAATACGGCGCTCTATACGAAAAACGGCGGCATGCAGGTGCTTGTTCTCAGACAGGGCCGGTCTTTGGCGGAGGTGTCTTACAGCGGGAGCGCCGACCTCACACAATGTCTGGATATATTTGCCCGGCGGCTTGCGAAGTGATATAATAAATTAAATATCATTTCACAGGAGGCTTTTACATGTTCGGTGCCATGGTCGGAGATATCGTCGGTTCCAAGTACGAGTTCCATAACATACACACCAAGGATTTTCCCCTGTTCGGGGAAAAATGCGATTTTACGGACGACACGGTGATGACTGTGGCGGTGGCCAACGCCCTGCACGTCTACCGGGAACAGAAGAGCCTTGCCGCCTTCAGGGACGAATGCGCCTCCCAGATGCGCAGGCTGGGCCGGGAATATCCCGGCCGGGGCTACGGCGGAAGGTTCGCGAAGTGGCTTGCGGACGACGCCATGGGGCCGTACAACAGCTTCGGCAACGGCAGCGCCATGCGTGTTGCGCCCGTGGCCTGGGCCGCGGGAAGCGTTGAGGAGGCCGAAACGCTGGCCAGGGCCTCGGCCGAGCCAACCCACAACCACCCGGAGGGCATAAAGGGCGCCCAGGCCGTGGCCGCAGCCATATATCTGGGCCGTATCTGCAAAAGCAAAAAAGAGATCAGGGATTATATTGAGTCCAAGTATTACAAGCTGGACTTCACGCTGGACGACATACGTCCATCCTACAGTTTCAATGAGACCTGCCAGGGCAGCGTGCCCCAGGCCATCGAGGCCTTTCTGGAGTCCGAAAACTTTGAGGACGCCATCAGAAACGCCGTGTCCATAGGCGGCGACTCCGACACCATTGCCGCCATGGCCGGCTCCATCGCCGAGTCTTTCTACGGCGGAGTACCGGCGGATATAAAGAAGAAGGCCCTGTCGTACCTCACAGACGAGCTGCGCGCCTGCTGCGACATATTCGTGGCCGAGGGCGGCACCCAGCCCCCTGAGGAGGAGGTCATGGGCGAGTTTCTGACCAATATTCTTCACGCCTTCGCCGCCGCGGCGGCGGACAAGGAGTGGCTCTCCGGGGCCAACGAGATAATCTACGTTCAGAAGCTGTGGGAGACCGGGCAGCGCTTTGTGGCCTACTGGCTGGCAAATCCCCAGTTCACCGCCCACTACGGTGAGGACCGCCGTGGCATGTACTACAACATCTCCACCATTGCCATGCTCTCCGGCATGTACTACGCCCTGAGCTATAACATCGACAGCGAGGGCTTCGACGCCGACGCCATATTCAAGGAGCTTTTCACGGGCAATATATTCGACACCGTGGCCGGGGCGATCACCATTGACATGGAGGACATCCAGGAGTTCATCAACGAGCAGTACAAGGAGCTTTACACTCTCATCGACAGCTTCGGTCCGGATGAAGACGAGCTGGAGAAGATGCTGTATCAGGGAGCCTGCGCCTTTTTCCATATCGGCTGCAGCATAGAGCTCCACGACCTGGGAGCGGGATTGAAATAACGGAATTTTTGAAAACCGGCGGCATAATAGCCGCCGGTTTTTTTAGTATTCAGTATATTACATCATTTTACATCCACAGCATATCGGAAAATGCTGAAAAGCGGCATGTTTTCTGGACAAACCAGCTTTTGCATGTTAGAATTGTACGCAACAACACTGAAAGGCACGTGATAATGGAAAAACTGAAGAAATTTTTCCTGGGCAGAACTCTGAGGGACGCCGACCTGAACAGCGAAAAGTTCAGTGTGCTTTGGGGCCTGCCGATCTATTCCAGCGACGCCATATCCTCTGTGGCCTACGCAGGCGAGGAAATACTGCTTGTGCTGATGCCGGTGCTTTTTCTGGGCTCATACAAATATTTTCTTCTGTGCGTTTCGGCCATCGTACTTTTGCTGTGCATACTGGTCTTTTCATACAGGCAGACCATTGACGCCTACCCCCAGGGCGGCGGCGCATACGCCGTTACCACCGAAAATCTGGGCAAGATCCCCGGTCTTGTGGCCGGCGCGGCTCTTATTATCGGATATATTCTCACCGTCGCCACCAGCGTAGCCGCCGCCACCGCGGCCATATACTCCGCTGTCCCGGCGATGGCGTCCTACCGTGTGCTGATAACACTTTTGATCGTCTGTCTTCTTACCTGGGGCAATCTGCGCGGAATGAGGGAGTCCTCCGTCCTGTTCGGCACCCCGACATACCTTTTTGTAATCGTCATCCTCGTCATGATCGCCGTGGGCCTGGCAAAGTATTTTTTTGCGCCCGGCTCCGTTCCCACAGAGCCAACATTCAGCTATACGGAGAGTCTGAAGGGAGTTTCCCTGTTTCTTGTGCTGCGGGCCTTTGGCTCCGGCTGTACGGCGCTGACAGGTGTTGAGGCCGTCAGCAACGCCGTCCCCACCTTCCGCGACCCGTCCACAAAACACGCAAAACAGGTGCTGGGTCTGCTGGCTCTGATCATTTTCGTCGTATTTCTTGGCGTTTCCGTGCTGACAGCCCTCTACAAAATCACGCCCGACCCCAGCGGGCACATAACCGCCATTGCCCAGCTCGCCGGACGCATATTCGGCCAGGGCAGCGCCGGGTTCTATATCGTGCAGTTTTTCACCGTCGTGATCCTGGCACTGGCCGCCAACACCGCCTTTGCCGGTATGCCGGTGCTGTTGGCGCTCATCGCCCAGGACGGCTACGCTCCCCGCAAGATGACCGCCCGGGGCACCAAGCTCAGTTTCTCCAACGGCATCGTGCTGCTGTTCGCCGCAGCCTGCATTCTGATAATAATCTTCAACGCAGACACTCACCTGCTGCTGCCATTGTACGCCACCGGCGTATTTCTCTCATTCACTCTTTCCCAGACCGGCATGCTGGTGCGCTGGCACCGGCTGAAAACTCCGGGCTGGCGGCACAAGGCCTTTATAAACGGGGTAGGCGCAGCTATGTCCGGCACCACCTGCGTGATAATCGCGGTGTCCAAATTTACCGCCGGCGCCTGGATGGTGCTGGTGGCGCTGCCGGTGCTGGTATGCGTGATGCTGCTGATAAGCCGCCATTACAAGCGCGTCAGCGCAGATCTGAGCATTGACGGTCAGGAATCAAAGCTCATACTTGACGAGGCGCCCACCGTCAAGGTCATCATTCCGCTGGGCAATCTGAACCGCGCCTTTGTAAAGGCGCTGAACTATGCCATGAGCATACGCGGCGCGGATATAGAGCTCTACCACATCACCTCCTCAGGCGAGGACACCCAGGCCTTCCGCGCACGCATAGCGGCCCTGAAGCTGCCCGTCACGCTGGTGATAGAGACTACGGAATACCGCAACTACAACGAGCTTCTTCTGCGGCACATCGACGATGAACTGTCCCGGCTCGAAAAGCATCAGATGCTCACCGTGGTAATGAGCCAGATAGTCCTGCGCCACTGGTGGCAGCGCTTTCTGCACAACCAGACCTCGGAAATGCTGAAGCGCAGGCTGGAGCACGAGCGCAACGTGTCGGTGATAATCATACCGTATCTGCTGTAAAAAGAAGTCAGGCAGCGCGTCTTACCAAGAGCACTTGTCTACGGAACGCAGAGACGAAGTTTCCCGGATTCTACGGAACATGAGTGTGAAATACTCTGCCATATTGCTATTCTTGCAGCATGAAGGAGGAAACCATGGATCAGAAAAAGACCGGGAAGTTTATTGCGGAGGAAAGGAAAAAGCGAAACTATACCCAGCGAGAGCTCGCGGACAAGCTTGGCATCAGTGACAAGACCGTGTCCAAATGGGAATGCGGGAACGGCTTTCCGGATGTTTCGCTGCTTCTGCCGCTCTGCAATGAATTGGGATTCACCGTAAATGATTTGCTATCCGGCGAAAAATTGGGGGAAGTCGACTACAAAATTAAAGCGGAGGAGCACATGATTGATTTTATTAAACGCAATAAAGCTTCGCGTGAGGAAAAGATCATCTCGCTGTTTCTGACCTTGTCGATCATTATTATCGCCATAATCGGCTGCATTCTGGGGAAAGTATACCAAGAACCGGAAACGCTGGCTTGTATCGGAATCATGTTTCTTGTTTCGCTCGTCTGCATTGCCGCAACGTGGATCGCAGTGACCATTAGTCTTAAAAAACGATAAGTTCATATTCCGGCAGTCCGGATAAGCCGGAGTTCGATTGTGCAGGATGGGCGGAGGTATCAAAACCTCCGCCCATTCTTTATCAGCAGATATTCACGAACCTGCGGGTCTGGCCTGAGGCTGATTTTCAAGGACTTTTTCAAATACGGTAGATTAGTCCGGTACTATTTGATATATTTAATAAATGATCTCTATAACGGAAAGCTGAAGGAGTAAAACAATGGCTTCTGACTTTGAGAAAGATAACAGAGATCTCTGCATGTCAGGAAACTCAACCAACAGTTTGTGTAATTTTACTTCTATTCCGGATATTCTTGAATCATGAAAGGCGGCTTCCGATATGGATCAGATCAAAATAGGAAAGTTTATCGCATCCTGCAGGAAAGCGGAAGGCATGACTCAGGCAATGCTGGCTGAGAAACTTGGAATCAGCGACAGGGCAGTATCAAAATGGGAAAACGGGAAATCCATGCCAGATTCAGGAATCATGCTGGAACTGTGCCATTTTTTGAAAATCAATGTCAACGAACTTCTGTCGGGCGAAAGAATCATGGCGGACACATATGATAAGCGTGCAGAAGATAATCTGCTTTCGATGAAACGCGAGATCGAAACAAAGAACAGGCAGCTGCTCAAGACGAAAAATCTGATCATATATCTTGGAATGGTTGCGGGCGCGAGTGTGTGTTTTGTGGGATCTTTCGTTGAAATGCCTGCCTGGCTGCGAATTGCAGTTATTTCATTTTCTGTAGTGATCTTGCTTGCAGTGGCCTTTATTGCTGAAGACATTGAACGGGAGGCCGGGTACTACGAGTGTCAGGAATGCCACTATAGGTATGTGCCTTCGTACTGGCAGATGATTCTTGGGCCGAACAGGGGTCAGGCAAGACGTATGACATGTCCGAAGTGCGGAAAGCGGTGCTGGCACAGGAAAGTGCTGACAGATGAGGAATAAAAAGGATCAAGATAAATTTTGATTTATCGATGTGCCGTTCTGATGAACAATGGCGCACTTCTATACATAGCTTCGCCACATACAGCACGAATTACGGCAAAGCTCCCGCCTGCTGGCGGGAGCTTTGCTCAGTCTGTCAAAGAACCCAACGTAAGAATCAGGCCAGAGCGGGGTTTTCGACATATCCGCGCAGAAAAGCGCGTAAAAAGCGGCAAAAGCCGGGGCTATTCCACCCCCATGTCGCTAACTTT
>Ga0160425_1002674_pt1 | contig 14081 bp, 12 predicted proteins | sample BioMet8_FD_108193 | JGI IMG/M metagenome (GOLD analysis project Ga0160425, IMG submission 108193) | Microbial communities from bioreactor (seeded with sewage sludge) at Lawrence Berkeley National Lab, California, USA - Biofuel... | ecosystem: Engineered > Bioreactor > Anaerobic > Unclassified ...
GCACTGCTCGCGACTTAGTAAAACGTCCGTATCCGGACTAATCAGTATTGCCGCTACTAGCAGGCATTTTTATAGGACATGTCAGGAACTATAATGCAGAAAGTGAGAGTAAACTATAGCAGTTAAAGAAAAGGAGCAACGATTATGAAAAAAATAATAAAAAAAATGATAATAATTTTACTGTGTTTGGTTATGGTATGTGAAACTACCGCATGCGGGGGTGGTGAAGATTCATCAGGAAGTGCAATTACCAAAAGAGAAAGCGCTAAAATCATTAAATATTCTAAAAAAGTGATGGCAGAATCACTGAAGGACCCAAAATCAGCAAAATTTTGTGATGATTCTCAGTTTATCATTAAGAAGTTGAGTGAAGGTAAATACCAGGTATATGCATATTGTGAAGGGAAAAATAGTTATGGGACTATGGTAGGAAGCGGTTTGGGTACAATTGTTTCAGAAGATAATGGGGATTTTACTAATACTGGAATTACGATGATGGAGCAAGAGGAATGGGAAACAAAAAGACGGCTTGAAGACCAACTTATAGAACGTCAGAAAAAAGGGGAGTCTGTTCTTACACATGAAGAATTAGAGACAGCCCTTTTGAAAAATCCATATTATATTGAAAAAACGGTTGTAATTCCTGAAGATGAGCAGACGATGGCAACAGGCGATCTTATTGAGGCGGTTATTGTGAATAAGTCTGATAAGACAATAAAAAATGCAGTGATCGCATTTGCGGCCTGGGATAAAAATAATAATCCGATTACGATTAAGGGAAGTGTTGATATTACAGATGGGGCATACATCGAAGAAGTGAAATATGATGATATAAATATGCTTCCAAATTCAAAATATGGAGAAGATTCCGGATATACGCTGAATTCAGATATTCATCCGGCAAAAGTCAGAACGATTATCGTTTCTCTTGAAACAACAGATGGCAGTAAATGGGAAAATCCTAATTATTTGGATTTTGTAGAATTATATGAAGATAAGAAAAATGTATATACGGATAAAAAAATAGAAACGTTTGTTACGAAGGATATGAAAGAGCAGGAAGATTACATTAACAATAAAATTGATCTCTCTTATAAAATAAAAAATTATGAAAGCTATAGTGGAACTGAACCTGGAATTGGCAATGTTGCAATTACGAATAATGGAGACAAGGCTATTAAAAGCATAACAATACGAATTGATTTTAATGACAATAATGGGAAATCCATTTATGGCACGGACATGAGTTTTTCGGAAACGGATTTTGAAAAAGCAACTATTAATGCAGGTGAAACTTGGAAAATGGACGAAGGCATTTTTTATCCATTTGACAAAATTGGGACTGATATTGATATTACAAAGTATAAGGTAAAAATCACTGATATTGAATTTGAAGAATAATAATATGCAGATTAAGTGTGTTAAGAAAATTGAATAGCAATAATCCAGTATGATAAAGCGATATAAATTGCCCTTGCTGTCAAAATGAGTTAAAATATAAAAGTATAATTAATTTTGGATATTTGACTCAAATTGCGATGGAGGACAGTATGCCCAAGGGAACAAACCAGAAGATGAAACTGTATCGTCTTGCAAAGATCATGCAGGAAGAAACGGATGAAGATCATACACTTACGATGAGAGAAATCAAAGATGAATTAGAGGCGTGTGATGTAACTGCAGATCGGAAAACTTTATATGACGATCTTGAGTCACTTCAGGAAATGGGATTAACAGTTGATGGACAACAGATTGGAAGAGATTACTATTACCGTGTAATCAAAAAGCAGTTTGAAATCGCTGAACTGAAATTATTAGTAGATGCAATTCAGGCATCCAAGTTTATTACTGCAAAGAAGTCTAATGATCTGATCAAGAAGCTGACAGGGTTTGCAAGTAAATATGAAGCAAAGCAGTTAAACCGTCAGGTCGTTGTTAATGGAAGAATCAAGACGATGAATGAAAGCATCTATTACGTAGTAGATGATATTCACCGTGCTATTGCAACGAACAGGCAGATCAGCTTTGAATATTTAAAATGGAATCTGAATAAAGAACTGGTTCCAAGAAAAGATGACTTATATGAAATCAGTCCATGGGCACTTATGTGGGATGATGAGAATTATTATCTTGTCGGCTACGATGCAGCAGCTGATAAGATTAAGCACTACCGCGTTGATAAAATGCGTAAGATCAGTGTCCTTGAAAATAAGAAACGCCTTGGCAGGGAACATTTCAAGGAATTCAATATGGCAGATTACGCAAAAGAAAGCTTTGGAATGTACGGCGGTGAAGAAACAATGGTCACACTGCAGTTTCAAAATGATCTTGTCGGAGTCATAATTGATCGCTTTGGCAAGGATATCACAATTCGAAAAGTGGATGATGAACATTCAGAGACAAGGGTATCGGTTGTAGTAAGCGATATGTTCTTTGGATGGATATTCGGAGTAGGGACTGGGCTGAAGATTGTAGGACCGGAAGATGTGAGAAATGCATATAAGGATATGTTGAACAAACAGAGCAAGAATTGTTAATAATCATTTTTAGAAAAAAGATAAGAAGGAAGCGGAATTCGTGAAGATTTTTAATAATATTACAGACATAGTAAAAGATGATATGGCAGTTACAATAAAGAGAGGCAGCAAGGTTTCAATTGCAGCAGCCTGTTTTTCTATGTATGCATATAAGGAACTTAAGAAACAATTAGAGGGAGTAAGCGAATTTCGTTTCATATTTACCGAACCTGCATTTACCACAGAGAAGACAGCTAAGGAAAATAGAGAATTTTATATTCCAAGATTAAGCCGAGAGAATAGCTTGTATGGCACTGAATTTGAAATTAAACTTCGTAATGAGATGACCCAGAAAGCAATAGCCCGCGAATGCGCAGAATGGATTAAGAAAAAAGCTACATTCAGATCGAATATTTCCGGTGAAAATATGAGCGGCTTTATGACCGTTGATGGAAAAGATGATCATGATGCATATATGCCACTTGGGGGATTCACTACTGTTGATATAGGATGCGACCGTGGAAATAATCGTTATAATATGGTCAACAAGCTAGAGGATCAGGAATCAATTGCTTATCTGAAACTGTTTGATACTGTGTGGAATGATAAAGATAAAATGCAGGATGTCACTGAACAGGTAATAGAAAACATTTCGTCGGCGTATAATGAAAATTCACCAGAGATGATTTACTACCTAGTACTTTATAACGTATTTAGTGAATTTTTGGATGATATATCGGAAGATGAACTTCCAAACGAAGCAAATGGTTTTAAACAAAGCAAGATCTGGAATATGCTGTACGATTTTCAGAAGGACGCAGCGACAGCTATAATTGGTAAATTAGAGAAATATAATGGATGCATTCTTGCAGACAGTGTAGGACTAGGTAAAACATTTACAGCTCTTGCGGTTGTAAAATATTATGAAAACAGGAATAAAACAGTACTGGTTCTCTGCCCAAAGAAACTTGCAGAAAACTGGAATACATACAAGGATAATTATAAAAATAACCCGATTGCGTCAGACCGGTTAAATTATGATGTTTTGTTTCACACAGATCTTTCAAGAAATAGTGGAAGTTCCAATGGACTTGATTTGGACAGGCTTAATTGGGGCAATTATGATCTGGTTGTGATCGATGAATCACATAACTTTAGAAACGGCGGCGAAGTATCTGGTGAAGATGGTAAAGAAAACAGATATCTTCGATTGATGAATAAAGTAATAAGAACGGGTGTCAAAACGAAAGTCTTAATGCTTTCAGCTACACCGGTTAATAATCGATTTGTTGATTTAAAGAATCAGTTGGCTCTTGCATATGAGGGCAATTCTGATGAATTAGACGAAAAGCTGAATACAAAGAAACCTCTTGATGAAATATTCAGACAGGCTCAAAGGGCATATAATGCTTGGAGCAAGCTGCCACAGGAAGAAAGAACAACAGATGCACTACTAAAAACGCTGGATTTTGATTTCTTTGAAGTGCTCGATAGTGTAACTATTGCACGATCAAGAAAACATATTGAAAAGTACTATGACACTGCAAAGATTGGAAAGTTCCCGGAAAGATTAAAGCCTATATCTATGCGCCCTAAGCTTACAGACTTAGATCAGGCGATTAACTACAACGAGATATATCAACAGCTGTCAATGCTGTCATTATGCATTTATACGCCTTCAAATTATATTTTCCCAAGCAAAATACAGAAATATATTGATATTACACATAATAAAGGGACAAGCCTTACACAGAAAGGACGTGAGGAAGGAATCAGACGTTTAATGAGTGTCAACTTATTGAAACGTTTGGAAAGCTCCGTTTATTCCTTTGACTTGACGTTAACAAGAATAAAGGAACTAATCAATAATACAATTCAGGCAATAAATGATTTTGAAAAGAACGGTCTGTGTAATATCCAAATGTATGAGGCATCAGAAAATGATTTTGATATGGATGATGTTAATACGGATTACTTTACAGTTGGGAAGAAAGTTAAGATAGAACTTATTGATATGGATTATCAGACATGGAGAGATGAATTAGAGAAAGATGCTGAAGTACTGGAACATCTAACAACTATGGTTGCTGATATTACTCCGGGACATGACACAAAGTTGCAGACTCTGCTTAAACTATTATCTGGGAAAATTGAAAATCCTATCAATGAGGGAAATAAGAAAGTTATTGTTTTTACCGCATTTTCAGATACAGCAGAATATCTATATGATAATGTCAGCGTATTCATGAAAGACCACTTCGATTTGGAGACAGCGGTTATTACAGGATCAATAGATGGCAAAACAACAATCAAGGGATTTAAGGCAACCTTAAATAACGTGCTTACCTGCTTCTCACCTTTATCTAAGGGCAAAGACTTGCTGATGCCGGATAGTAAAGAATTAGATGTTCTGATTGCAACGGATTGTATTTCTGAAGGTCAAAACCTGCAGGATTGTGATTATCTTGTAAATTATGACATTCACTGGAACCCAGTAAGAATAATTCAGAGGTTTGGACGAATAGATCGTATTGGAAGTAAGAATAAGTGTATTCAGCTTGTTAATTTCTGGCCAGATTTAACACTTGATGAATATATCAATTTAAAGAGCCGTGTAGAAACAAGAATGAAAATATCTGTTCTGACATCTACAGGTGATGATGACTTAATTAATCCTGAGGAAAAGGGAGATCTGGAATATAGAAAGCAGCAGCTAAAAAAATTACAGGAAGAAGTTGTGGATCTTGAAGATATGTCCTCTGGAATTTCAATAATGGATTTAGGACTTAATGAGTTTCGAATGGATTTGTTGGAATACATAAAGAATCATGATGACTTGAAGATAAAGCCAAAGGGAATGCATGCAGTAGTACCACATGATTCAGAGAATCCGGAAGGTGTGATCTTTGTACTTCGAAACATTAACAACAGTATAAATATTGATCATCAGAATAGAATTCATCCATTTTATATGGTGTATATCAGTCGTGATGGAGAAGTGGTATGCGATTATCTTAACCCCAAGAAGCTTTTGGATGCAGTGAGGCTACTTTGCCGTGGAAAATCGGAGCCATATACAGAACTATGCAGAGAATTCAATGATGAAACTGATGACGGACGAGATATGAGCAAAATGTCACAGCTGTTAAGTGATTCTATCAATTCAATCATAGATGCAAAGGAAGAAAGCGATATTGACAGCTTATTTAAAGCAGGAGGAACATCAGCTATTATGTCAGAGATTTCTGGGCTTGATGATTTTGAACTGATTTGCTTCCTCGTTGTCAAATAAGGAGGTCCGTTCATGCTTAATTTGCCAAAGACAACAGAATTTAACAAACGAATCCCAAAGCAAAAATTCTATGACCAACTTGAAGTGTCTCCTACCCTTAAACGATTTTTTGCGGATCAGATTCGTTTGATATATTGGCGTAACAAATTGGCGGCAACAACCATGAATGTAGCTGCCGGCGAACAAGTAACGGAAATTGAAGTGTTCGAGGTTCGCTTAAACAGTGGCACCTTAGATGAAACAGTTCTTCGCCAAATTGATAAAGAAATTCCGTACCATATTCTTTTTCTACTTGAATATGAGGGAAAATATCAAGCCTGGATTGGGTATAAAGAAGCTGCTGAATCAGGCAAAAATGCTTTCAAAGTCAGCAAGTATTATCATACAGAATGGCTTGAAGAAGCAGAATTGCCGATACGGATAGAAGGCTTGAACATTGATACCATGTATGAGAATTTTGTTCGCCAGATTGCCAGAAATAACTTCCGGTCCTCTACTTCGGAGAGTTTGAAAGAATCGGTAGAGAAAGACGAAAAGAGGCTTGCATTGGTAAAGCAGATAGAAACATTGCAGGTTAGAATCCGTAAAGACAAACAACTGAATAAACAGGTGCAGATGAATACGGAATTGAAGAAGCTAAGAAAGGAACTGGAGGAATTATAGACATATGGATTGGAATAGCATATGGAAAATAGTATTAACCGCAATAGCGAGTGTTGGCGGCATAAGCGGAGTGATAATTATTACGGTAAAATTTTCATCAAACATTATTGCTGAACGGCTATCAAAAAAATACGAATTAAAACTTACTAAGGAAATAGAACGCTACAAAGCCGGAATTGAAAACAAAACTTATATAAGTAAAACAAAATTTGATGCAGAATTTGCATTATATCGTGAATTATCGCTTGCTTTTTTTAATGCAATTAAAAGTGTCTCAATCATGATTCCACGTGGATACAATACCGTTCCTGCTGATGAGGAAGCAAAAAAGAAATTTGAAGAAAATAATTATTCACGAGCACTTACGGATGTTGTAAAGGCTCAAGATATTTTAAATAGTAATATTCCATTTATCTCAAAGGATATTTATGATGCTTATTCTGACATCTTAGTTGACTGTAAAACACAACTTAATGTTTTTGAAGAAAGGTGGAACAAAGGATTTATTGGACACAAATTTGGAGAGTCGACATTGGAACATGAAGATTATAAGCGAACAGGGACTATTAACGAAAAATTTGAAAAGATAAATATACTTCTAAGAGACTATATATCTTCATTAGATGTGTTAGATTAAGGAGGAACGAATGGATAGGATGAAAATGGAGTCAGTCGATATGACGGCTCAGAATATAGACAAAATCGGGGCATTGTTCCCAAACTGCATTACCGAAACGGTGGACGAGAACGGCAATCCCAAAAAGGCAATCAACTTTGAAATGCTCAAGCAGATGCTTTCTGAAGAAGTACTGGAGGGCGATGAAGCCTACGAATTTACATGGGTGGGCAAGAAAGCTTCCATTGTGGAGGCAAACAAGCCTATCCGCAAAACGCTTCGCCCTTGCGTGGAAGAAAGCAAAAACTGGGACACAACCGAGAACCTGTATATTGAGGGTGATAACCTTGAAGTGCTGAAACTGTTGCAGGAAAGTTATCTTGGCAAGGTCAAGATGATTTACATTGATCCACCGTATAACACAGGGAATGATTTTATCTATCCAGATTCTTTCACCATGGATAACGATGAATATAACACCGGTAGCGGCTATTTTGATGAGGATGGGAGTGTGAATTATTCTCGCACAAACGGAAATGGTCAGGGACGGTATCATTCAGACTGGTGCTCACTGATGTATTCAAGACTATTGTTAGCTCGCAATCTTTTAAGTGAAGACGGTGCAATATTTATTTCTATTGATGATAATGAAGTTGATAACCTTAAGAAAATCTGCGCAGATATCTTTGGCGCAGCAAACTATGTTGCAACTTTTCCTTGGAGGAAGAGAACTGCAAAATCAGATGTCCCATTTGGCGTTTCACAAGATTATGAATGGGTTGTTTGCTTCGCAAAATCCGGAGAGTTTCTTGCAAGTATTGCTGGAAAAGAACGCAAATATTATGAATCTAATGACTTTCCCGGAAAGCCTTGGCGAGTGCATGATTTAACAAAGCAAACAACTGCAAGTGAAAGACCAAACAGTTTCTTTACTATTGTTAATCCGAAAACAGGAAAAGAGTATCCGGCTAATCCTAATCGGACTTGGGCTATTACAGAAGATACTTTCAAAGACTATTATGCTTCTGACAGAATCGTTTTCCCTGGTGACTATGACTTTTTGAATATACAAAAACCTGTGTTGAGATACTGGAAAGAAGATGATATGGAGAAGGCGGGGGATAATTTTGGACGAGTTGCAGTAAGTACAAAATTATCTGACGACATTGGTATGTCTCAAGATGGTACAAAAGAGATAACAGCCTTGTTTGGTGGAAAAGTCTTTTCTTTTCCAAAGCCTTCCTCATTAGTCCGCTTTCTCGCAGGTATTCATACACAAGATGAAAACATTATTTTGGATTTTTTCTCTGGCAGTGCAACAACAGCTCAATCCATAATGCAACTTAATGCCGAAGATAGCGGAAGCCGCAAATATATCATGGTACAGTTGCCAGAACCATGTGACGAAAAAAGTGATGCATATAAGGCTGGCTATCCAACTATCTGTGAAATCGGTAAAGAGCGTATCCGTCGTGCCGGCGATAAAATCAAGTCCGAAACAGGTGCAGACATCGACTATGGTTTCCGTGTGTTGAAACTTGACGATAGCAACATGACCGATGTGTACTATTCCGCTGATGAGTATAACCAAGGTATGCTCTCCATGTTGGAATCTAATGTAAAAGCCGATCGCACTGACCTTGATCTGCTGTTCAGCTGTCTGCTTGAATGGGGACTTCCTCTTTCCATGCCTTACTGCTCCGAGCAGATTGAGGGTTGCACCGTTCATACCTATAATGACGGCGATTTGGTTGCTTGCTTTGATGAGAATGTTTCGGACAACGTGGTGAAAGCAATCGCAAAACGTCAGCCATTTCGTGCCGTGTTCCGTGACTCAAGCTTTGCAAACAGTCCTGCAAAAATCAATGTAACGGAAATTTTTAAACTGCTTGCACCGGATACCAGAGTTAAAGTTCTATAAGGAGGATTCTATGGCTGAGAATAATAAGAACGAAATAACTATCAGAAGTTCTGCGGCAGAATACCTCACTTATGTTGCTTCCGTTGGTGATAGTGCTGACAGCTTGGAAATGCGTTATGAAGATGAGAATATTTGGCTGACACAAAAAATGATGGCTGCATTATATGATGTAGATGTCAGAACCATAAACTATCATCTAAAAAAAATATTCGAGGATGCTGAATTGCAGGAAGATTCAGTTATCCGAAATTTTCGGATAACTGCCGCTGACGGCAAAGCATACAATACAAAGCACTACAATCTTCAAGCAATTATTGCGGTCGGATTCAAAGTAAATAATCAACGTGCCGTTCGTTTTCGTGTGTGGGCAAATCAAATTGTTGAGCAGTACACCGTCAAAGGCTGGACGATGGATGTGGAGCGTTTGAAAAACGGTGGAAGCATTTTGACCGAGAAATATTTTGATGAACAGCTGGAAAAAATCCGAGAAATACGACTTTCGGAACGCAAGTTTTATCAAAAGCTCACGGATATTTATGCAACTGCAATTGACTATGATAAGAATGCAAAAACCACAAAGGATTTTTTTGCAAAGGTTCAGAATAAATGCACTATGCCGTTCATCATCATACAGCGGCAGAACTGATTATGGAAAGAGCCGGTGCAGATAAACCGCATATGGGACTTACCAGTTGGAAAGCTGCGCCTGATGGAAAAATTTCCAAGAGTGACGTTTCCGTTGCAAAGAATTATTTGACCGCAGATGAGATGGCTTCACTTGAACTGATTGTATCTGCTTATTTGGATTTGGCAGAAAACAGAACAAGACGGAAAATCCCTATGACAATGGAGGATTGGGCAAAGCGTATTGATATTTATTTAGCTGCTGATGATTTAGCTGTATTACAAAATCCCGGCAAAATCACTGCTGCTATTGCAAAAGACCGTGCAGAAACGGAATTTGAGAAATACCGTATCATTCAGGATGAACTTTTCATGTCTGACTATGATAAGTTTCTGCTAGAGTTAGAAGAAAAAACAAAGGAGGTCGGCAAAGAATAATGAAACTACAATTTAAGCATCAGAAGTTCCAAGCCGATGCCGCAAATGCTGTATGTGATGTTTTTGCCGGGCAGCCATACCTCACTCCCACATATATGATGGATAAGGGCACTGGAAATTATCAGATTAGTATGTCTGAACAAGAAGATTATACCGGCTGGGGAAATCAGCATCTAATTCCAGAACTAACTGATGATAGAATTTTGGGACAGATCAATAAGATTCAGAGAGCAGGACAGATTGAGCCATCTCAGAAACTTGAAGGAAAGTATAACCTTACTATTGAGATGGAGACTGGTGTTGGTAAAACCTATACATATATTAAAACGATGTATGAGCTCAATAAGCAATATGGGTGGAGCAAATATATTATTGTTGTTCCTAGTATTGCTATACGTGAAGGTGTGTATAAATCTTTTCAGATTACGCAGGATCATTTTGCAGAAGAGTATGGGAAAAAGATTCGATTTTATATATATAATTCTGCACAGCTTACAGAGATTGACAGGTTTGCCTCGGATAGTTCAATCAATGTCATGATAATCAATTCCCAGGCATTTAATGCAAAGGGAAAAGATGCGCGTCGAATTTATATGAAGCTGGATGAGTTCCGCTCACGTAGACCGATAGACATTATTGCGAAGACAAATCCTATTGTTATTATTGATGAACCTCAGTCAGTAGAGGGAAAGCAGACAAAGGAACGTCTTAAGGAGTTTAACCCTCTTTTTACGCTGCGTTATTCAGCTACGCCCAAGGAATACTATAACCTTATTTATCGCTTGGATGCTATGGAAGCCTACAATAAGAAACTGGTAAAAAAGATTGCGGTAAAAGGTATTACTGAGACGGGGACTACTGCAACGGAGAGCTATGTTTATCTTGAGAGCATTAATCTCTCTAAAAGTGATCCAACAGCAACTTTGCAGATTGATGTTAAGATGTCATCCGGTCCTAAGAAAAAGTCAATCAGGGTACAGATTCAGACAAATCTATATGATCAGTCAAATGGATTGGAAGAATATAGAAATGGTTTTGTTGTCAAAAGTATTGATGGCAGGGACGATTCTGTTGAATTTCTGAATGGAATAAAAATCTACGCTGGAGATGTAATAGGCAAGGTAGATGAGAATCAGCTTCGCCGGATTCAGATCAGAGAAACTATTATTTCACATTTGGAGCGTGAACATCAGTTATTTAACAAGGGGATTAAAGTTCTCTCATTATTTTTCATTGACGAAGTAGCAAAATATAAAGAATATGTAGATGGACAGCCACAAAATGGAATATACGCCAAGATGTTTGAAGAAGAATACGCAGATGTTGTTTCAAATTATCAGATTGGCATTGAAGATCAAGAATATATCAAGTACCTGAATAGTATACCGGCAGACAAGACACATGCAGGATATTTTTCAATTGATAAAAAAGGTAAGTTAATAAATAGCCGAACAAAGGGCAAAGAGACGTCATCAGATGATGTTGATGCCTATGATCTGATTATGAAAATCAAGGAATTGCTTCTTGATAGAGATCCACACAAATCTCCGGTAAGATTTATTTTTTCTCATTCCGCACTTAGAGAAGGCTGGGACAATCCGAACGTATTTCAAATTTGTACATTAAAGCAAAGTGGCAGCGAGGTAAGAAAACGTCAGGAAGTTGGACGAGGATTACGTCTTTGCGTTAACCAGGATGGGGAACGTATGGATGAAAATGTGCTTGGGAAAGATGTTCAAAACATTAATATATTGACTGTAATAGCAAGTGAAAGCTATGAAGCGTTTGCTAAGGGTCTTCAGAGTGAAATGGCTGAGGCAGTTGCTGATCGTCCACAGAAGGTGGATCGTGATCTGTTCCTGAATAGAGTAATTACTAATGCAAGGGGCGAGGAACAGATAATAGATTCTGATCTGGCATCAACACTTGTATACGATATGATCAAAAATGATTATATAGATAAGCATGGCATATTAACCGACAAGTATTATGAAGATAAGAAAAATAATGAAATAAAACTTCCAGATGAAGCTAAAGAAAGTGCTGATTCTGTTGTGAAGATTATTGATTCAATTTATGATCCAAATGCAATGAGACCGGAAGACGCACGTAGCAATAATGTTGATCTCCAAGTAGATAATAGTAAACTTACAATGCCGGAATTTAAAGAACTTTGGTCCAGAATCAATCAGAAATCAGTTTATGTAGTTGATTTTGATACTGATGAACTGATCAAGAATTCGATTGCTGAATTAGATGCAAAGTTGAAGATCCCGAAGATATATTTCAAGGTCGAAAGCGGAAAAATGGATGAAATCAAGTCCAAAGATGATCTTACTAATGGGACCGCATTTACATTAAATGAGACTGGTCAATATAACATGAAAGAGATAGTGGCAAGTTCAAATGTTAAATATGATTTAGTTGGAAAACTTGTTGATGAGACCGGACTTACGCGAAAGGCAATTGTAGAAATACTCAAGGGAATCCAGAAGCCTGTATTTGATCAATTCAAATATAATCCGGAAGAGTTTATTATTCAGTCGGCAAATTTAATTAATGATCAGAAAGCTACTGCAATTATCCAGCATATTACATATGATGCTATGGATGAAAAATATAGCACTGATATATTCACAGAGCCTACAATCAAAGGAAAACTTGGCGTAAATGCAATGAAAGCCAAGAGACATTTGTATGATCATATTGTTTATGATTCTACAAATGAGCGTGATTTTGCAACAGAATTGGATACAAACAAAGATGTAGCCGTATATGTAAAACTACCAGATGGCTTTTATATCAATACGCCTGTTGGACATTACAACCCGGACTGGGCTATTGCATTTTATGAAGGAACTGTAAAACATATATATTTTGTGGCAGAAACAAAAGGCTCAATGTCTTCCATGCAATTGAGACTAATTGAAGAATCAAAGATTCATTGTGCACGTGAGCATTTTAAGGCTATAAGCGGTGAAAAGATAAAATATGATGTTGTAGACAGTTACCAGAAACTAATGGATTTAGTGTCAAAATAAGTTAAGAGGACGATAATATGGCAGATTTTAAATTTGAAATAACGGAGCATATAGGGACTCTTTCAGAGAGCCCCAAGGGATGGACTAAGGAGCTAAATAAGATTTCATGGAATGGTGGCGAACCAAAATATGATATTCGTGATTGGGCTCCGGAACATGAAAAAATGGGTAAAGGTGTAACATTGACGGAAGAAGAAATAAGAAAAGTGCAAGACATTATTAATAATTATTTTTAGAAACAGAGTTGGTGTCATTTTGAGCTTATTATTATACTGAAATCAGTGAACGTATTAACTATAGTATTGGAAAAGAGAGCATATGAATACAGATATTAAAATGACTATAACAATTTCTGACATGGTTAATTATGCACAATATCAGAACAAAATCCCGGTAATACGTAATATAGTTATTGAAAATCAATCAAATGATGTGTATAGGAATATTATATTACGGGCTTCATGCGATGATGAAATCATTAATGATAGTCAGATAGAAATAAGTGACTCAACTTTCCCAGCAGATATTTCCAAATAGAGCCTGAATAAATGAGGCTTGAGATACCATCCATTCAGTCACTTTACTTTTTAACAAAGATGTGATGTCTGCTGATAAAGATGAAATGTGTTCTACAAACAAAGCCATCAGGCTTTGAAGTGCACTACTCAAATCCATGTCCTGAATATCTTCACAGAACATGAAAAACAATTCGCCATACGTTTTCTGGTCATTTTGGTTCCTGCGAATCCATTCCAGAATGATATATCTGGTAAATACAATGGTTGTATGGCTTACCATTGCACCATAATTATGGCTCTGAAATTCAGTGCCCAACTTCAGGAAAGATTTAGGGAAGCACTGATTAATACAAGCATTTTCGCCCAATAAATAGTAGAATATAAGCACCAACCCAAAGAGAGGTGTGCTGTACATGAGTCAATTAACACTTACTGATATGGAATATTCAAAC
>Ga0160425_1002688_pt1 | contig 14000 bp, 9 predicted proteins | sample BioMet8_FD_108193 | JGI IMG/M metagenome (GOLD analysis project Ga0160425, IMG submission 108193) | Microbial communities from bioreactor (seeded with sewage sludge) at Lawrence Berkeley National Lab, California, USA - Biofuel... | ecosystem: Engineered > Bioreactor > Anaerobic > Unclassified ...
AGATTTCATTCGAATGGAGCAACCATTTCATTCGAATGAAACCTTTACTCTATTCGAATGAAATGAAACTTTCTTCCGAATGAAATGGAGGCTACTATTAGATAAATAAACATCAGATTTACAATGATATACGGCTTCACAAAAAGAAGTTGTTGCTTAAAATCAGACCAAACAGAGATGTCCTTCGAAAAAAAACATGATTTTTTGATACAGAAAAGCTGCGTTAGTTAATACAAGCGTTATTTTTGGAAAGATCAATCCATAGTAAGAATACTATTTTTCTACAATCGAATCGCGAAGCACCAGCAATCCTTCAGGTCCCATATTGAACAACAAATCAACAATACTCAAATTAGGCAGGAATCCATATTTATCCTGAAATACCTGATAATAAGCCTTCGGGCAAAATGCAGAATCTTCCATCTCATGTTTCGGACGGATAGCTTCACGAAAATCATGCTCCACTTCCGGGAGATAGTTTGTTGTATGCACAATATTAGGCGATAGGTCAAGCAGTCGGCAAACAGTCTGTTGCAATTCCTCATTGAAATCAAACAGGAACTCATACTTTTTCTGATAGAAGGGGGCAAAATCTTCCTCGTAATACTCGAAGAACGGACTCATATTATATGCCGAAACAAGCGCATTCCAATGCAGATGACGCCAATGGCCATGGTCGGAAATACGTATATCTTTCGTGAGACACTTCAACGTTTCCGGTTTTTCTATCGGTACAGACAATGCCAAAGGTCCACCTGCCGATGCGATCACACAACGGTTGCGATACGTTTGTTTCAAATAATTCTCTGCCGTTTCCATACATACCTCATCGTACTCGCACAACTTGCAATATTGTTGTACAGGGCCGAGATAAGCCGTTGATAAATAAACCGTTTTCATATCAATTCACTCTTTTGAAAAAATGTTTTTTATCCTTGCTGTACCAGCAGAACAGGATGTTGCCAACAATATGACTTCGCGGAATAAATCCCAAATGGCGTGAATCTACAGCATCGGTACTATTATCGGAAAGAATCCAGTAATAATCTTCATTAAAATAGAAAAACGAAGTCTCACGTCCATCCAAATACATTTTTCCCTTATTGAAATGGGCCATATTCTTCGTTTCGCGTAAAATGGCATCTTTACACGCCGTAAGTGCCGTTGTATCTAGTCTGTAAGCAATATCCTTGCTGGGAACGACAAGTGTATAACATTCATTCTTATAAATACTGAAGCCATTACTCGTTTCAGTATCCATCTGCTGTCGCAGACGGTTTTCTTCAGAGATGGTCAGTTTCAAAAAGAATGCATTGGGAGCAATCTTTCTGTCGCGTAGCGGAACATTAAGACTATGCAACACCTTCATAAAATTCACCTCAACACTATTATCGATGATGTAAGTATTATACGTACGCGGAGAATTCGGCAACAAACGTCCGTTGATAAAATAGCCCTCGCCATCTGCTACAATCGTGTCTCCAGGCATTGCAATACAACGTCCCAATAGAAGTGGAGTATGGAGCGTATCTTGCTGAAGCGGACTGCTGAACAAAACCGATCTACCTTTTTCAGGATTGCCTTTAAGCGGCAGCTTATTTACCAGAATACAATCGCCCTTATGCAATGTTTCCTCCATCGTCTGTGTTGACACTCTGTATGAAGCGACACAATATTGGCGCACGCACAGAACGAGACCTACAGCGACAACCAGCGTCGCGATCCACTTTAGAAAAGATATAAGGCGTTGTTTCATAGGAGAATCAATCCGGACTTGCCCAACGGAACATTCTGCTCCAACGGATTCCGCCGTTAAACAAACTCTTATCCTTGTCCAACGAGAGCCATATCATGATCGGTTTGCCAACAATATGATCTTCAGGGACAAAGCCCCAATAACGACTGTCGGCACTGTTGTGACGATTATCACCCATCATCCAGTAATAATCATATTTGAAAGTGTAAGTCGAAGCAGCCTTACCATTTATATATGCTTGTCCGTTCTTCACTTCAAGTTTATTGTTCTCGTAGTTGGCGATGCAACGGCTATAGAAAGCCAGATTGCGCTCATTGAGCTGAATTGTTGCACCACGCTTCGGAATCCATAGCGGACCGAAGTTGTCGCGACTCCATCCCGTTTTGTAACCTACCGGATATGTAGTGCCTGCCCAAGTATCAGGTTCAATAATGATTTTCTTGATGATTGGAAGTTTGCCGGCAATCTTCAAAGCAGCTTTTGTCAATGGAAAATGATAGACCGGATTATACGATCCGTTTTCATTCTGTGGGAAACCCAAGAAAGCAAGCATTTCCTTATTGGCATTGCCGTCGGACACTAAAGTACGATCGTCTTTACTGATGCCCAACAGTTGAAACTGATCTTCACTCATCAATGATCCGTCGGTCTCAAGGAAGTAATTAAACTGCATCTTTTCCGGATTCTTTGTTGCTACACTATTGATATACACCTGGTTATTACGTATTAAAATCGTATCCCCTGGCAAACCTATACAACGTTTGACATAGTTCTCACGTTTGTCCACCGGTCGATAAATCACGTCGCCAAAAGTAGCTTTGTCCATGTAAATACGATCGCGTCCATATTCATCTATCAGCGTATAATAGTCTGGATTCTGTTGTTTGAGTGCTATGGTATCACCAGCTGGAAAATTAAACACTACGATATCATAGCGTTTAACATGTCCCATTCCTTTGACACGTTTGTAGCCCCAATTTGGCCATTCGAAATACGATTTGCAATTGAGTACAGGCAAGGTGTTCTGTACCAACGGAAACGAGAGCGGCGTATTCGGTACGCGCGGACCGTAACTCAGTTTGCTGACAAACAGAAAATCGCCCACTTGCAAAGACTTTTCCAATGAAGAACTCGGAATCTGATAATTCTGGAAGATAAAAAGATTAATCAGATACACGGCTACAAGTGCAAAAATAATGTCGTCTACCCACTCCAAAGCGTTACGCAGCTGTGGATTCTTGACATTTTTCCAAGCGCCCCAAGGAATGAACTTCGTCAGGAAAATATCAAACAGAACGATCAGTCCCAACAATAACCAGGCATTCTGCATCCAAAGAGCGAACAGTGCATACAATATGCCCCATATAGCAAATTTAATCCATTGCTTTCTAGGAAACTTCTTCATTGTCTTTTTATTTATGAGTGATTATTAGAATTTAAACATATCATTCATGCCAAGAAAACCTTTCTTCCCGGCAGTAAATTCAGCAGCCATAACAGCGCCCAAAGCGAAACCCGAACGATTTTTGGCATCATGCTTGATACTGATGATATCTGCATCCGATTCATAATCAATTTCATGAATTCCAGCCACTTCGCCTTCGCGAATCGCATGAATTTTGATGTCTGAAGACTGTTCTGATTTCTCCAATTGCCAAGCCTCTTTACGATCCAGATTTTCGATGATTCCTTCAGCAAGCGTGATGGCCGTTCCACTTGGTGCATCAAGTTTGTGAACATGATGCGTTTCCGTGATGCTGACATCATAAGCGGGGAAATTATTCATGATGTGCGCCAAATACTTGTTAAGTGCGAAAAAGATGTTCACGCCAATACTGAAATTCGAGGCATAGAAGAATGTCTTCCCTTCTTTCTGACACATCTCCTTTATTTCGTCGAGATGCGAAAGCCATCCGGTCGTTCCTGAAACAACGGCAACACCCGCTGCAAAACATTTCATGTAATTGCCAAAAGCGGTGGCAGGAGTAGTAAATTCAATAGCCACATCGGCTCTTTTGAACTTTTCCGACTCAAAATCTTCCTGATTGTTTATATCAATGATGGCAACTATCTTATGACCCCTGCTAATAGCGATCTGTTCGATAGTCTTACCCATTTTACCGTATCCGATAAGTGCAATATTCATAACTTTGTCTGAATTAATCTTTTCTTTATCCAAAAACGATGCAAAGATAAAGAATTATGATTAGATTTGTCGCATAAATCTTAGCTGATGAATGAAATGGAACGTTTATTACATTATGTTTGGAAATACAAACTCTATGGAGTTGCCCCATTGATGACTACGGATGGGAAGGATTTGCAGATCATCGATCCGGGAATAGCAAATACTGACGCCGGTCCGGATTTCTTTAATGCAAAAATTAAAATCGATCAGACCTTGTGGGTAGGTAGCATAGAAATTCATGAGAAAGCGTCTGACTGGATGCTGCATCAGCATAACAAGGACAAAGCTTACGAAAGCATTATTCTACATGTAACGGGCTTTAATGACCTGGAACTAAAGCGCTCTTCCGGCGAAAGTATTCCTCAATTGGTGATGACTATTCCCGAATCAGTAAGACAAAATATCGAATGGTTGCTCTATCGCGAAACGACTATGCCTTGTCAGGCGCATATTCACTCTTTGGATTCGTTGCATATACGTTCATGGCTCGATGCTTTGCTCAGCGAACGACTGGAGCGAAAAACAAAAGATATTTTTACATTGCTCGAACATTACAACAACGATTGGAACGAAGTGTTCTACGTTATTCTGACTCGATCTTTCGGTTTCGGTGTCAACAGCGATGCCATGGAGCGAGTTGCTCGTGGCTTGCCACTTCATTGCATTCAGAAACAACGCAATAGCTGCTCGCAAGTGGAAGCGATGTTGTTCGGACAAGCGGGAATGTTATCAGAAAAGAAAAGTGATGCCTACTATCGCTTTCTGCAACAGGAATATGGTTTTTTAAGTCATAAATATGGATTGACACCTATTGACAATACTGCATTCAAAAATCTCCGATTGCGCCCATACAATTTTCCATATCTCAAAATTGCCCAACTGGCAGCAATTTGGATTCAGCATGATACTTTGTTTTCGATCATGCTTAACGCCGGGAATCTAGGTGAAATCAAACAACATCTCAAACTTCCACCATCTGACTATTGGACTACTCATTATCATTTCGACCACGAATCGCCGAAAAAAGAGAAACTTTTGGGCGACAATGCGTTGAACACTCTGATCATCAATGCTGTTGTGCCTGTTTTCTTTGCTTACGGCCTCCGTAACAAAGCTCCCGAATACTGCGAGAAGGCTACACGTATTCTGCAATATCTTCCTCCGGAGAAAAACAACATTGCCACTACATTCAACAACGCCGGCATTGCTGCAAGCAATGCCGGCGATACACAAGCGCTCATACAACTAAAGCGCGAATATTGCGAAAAGAAAAAATGCCTTTTTTGTCGAATCGGATTTCGTCTGCTCAAACACGGCGTACAACTTTCCGGTTCAAAATAATCACCAGTTGTCGGTACGGAACGGAATCAGAGGCAGATTGCGATGATTCTTCAAATTGCCAATCTGGAAATTACGGAAACAATAGCGTACAGCAACAGGATTAGCTACCTTGTCTGAAGTAACTACTACAGTCATATCTTTAATGTTCAGCGATGCTTCTGCAGGATAGAACACTTTGTCGGCACCCGCTACTTCAAAACCTGTGATTCCTTTCCAAGGACTGAAACCTTGATTAGCATTATTAAACGACAAGATGGCATTCTTGCCATCTATCTTCATATCTTTGAATGAAGGCGAATCGGCTACAATGGTTTTGTTGTTATAAGTTTTGTTCAATGCCTGATAAGCCAATCGTTCGCCAACATCTTTCTTGTTTTTCGGATGAATTTGCACTACTTCGTAAGGCGCTACAAGATCATTAGTACAAATCATAGCGCTGTTGGGGATCAATGATTGTGCCTTAAACTGAGACTCACGGAGCAACGCAGCGTTGATACCCTCAGGATTATCGTAAGCATAAGGAGCAATTTCTACATAGTAGAACGGAATATCACCCTCTTTCCAAAGACTTCTCCACTGTTTGACCATTGCCTGCATCCGTTCAGCATAAGTATTTGCTTTACCAACATTGCTGCAACCCTGATACCAGATAAATCCTTTAATGGTGTAATTGATGCAAGGATAAAGAAGTCCATTGTACATAATCATCGGTTTAGCTGACTCCGGAACATCTTTAGAAGAAGCTTTATTCAAGTCAACATCCGAATATTTCTCCAGAATCTCTTTAGGCATCCAGCCCTCAACGCGTGTTCCGCCCCAAGAACAGTTGATAACACCAACGGGAACTTGCAGCGTGCGTTGCAAAGCCAACGCATAAAGATATGCGGTTGCACTATAGTCGGGTGCATTCTTGACATTCGGTTCTTTCCAGTTACCATTGGCATATTCTTGCGGTTCCAAAGCTCCTTTACGGGCGATTGTGGCAACACGAATATACGGATGATTTGCAGCATCGGCAATCAGATTATTTGAATCATCGAGCGGACAATTATGGAAACCATTGAGAGGCATCTCCATATTCGACTGTCCGGAACAGAACCATACTTCGCCAATCAGTATGTCGTTGAGTTTCATGGCGTCGCCATCTGACGAATTGACATGAATATGATAAGTTTGATAAGAAGCGCTCGGAGTCTGCAGTTCGACAATCCATTTGCCATTGGCATCGGCTTTTGCTGAACCGCCTTTTCCCCACGATCCCATTACATTGATTGTTGCATTAGGTGTCGTTTCACCCCAAAGATGAACTTTCGTTTCCTGTTGTAAAACCATATTATCACTCAATAACTGTGGGAGTTTAATTTTTGCTCCAGCTGTTGTTGTCAAAAGGAACAGCAACGCAATCCAAAATACTTTTGTTTTCATGGACTATAAATTTATATTATTGATGCAAAGTTATATTTCTTTTCTTCCCGAAACAAGAATAAAATCCAAATTATAACAGAAATTCTACAGACTTGAAATCATTTGTTTCAACCGTGTTTCGGCCATCTTCAAATTGTATTTGAAATTGGTCAGTCTCGTTGACGATTGTGCATAACTTTCTTCTGCTTGATGCACTTCGAGTGAAGTTGTCTGTCCAAGTTGCAAGCGTTGCAGACATATCTGCATGTTTTCACGTGCCAGTTCATTGTTCTGTTTCTCAATCTGCATCAGTTGCTGCTGACTCTCGAAATCATTGCAAGCATTTTGGAAATCCTTGTTTATCTGCAGTCGGGTATTGTCCAGACTATACTGTGCTATAAGCAGTTCACTTTTGGCAACGGCTGTTTTTCTTTTTGTTTCACCTGCAGTATACAACGGTATTGAAAGCGTTCCTCCGCCTTGTAAGCCATAAGAGCGGTTATTTTTTGTTCCACCCTTTGAATTATCAGTATTCGAAAAATAATATCCGCCTTGAAAATTAAGTTTTGGCGTTCCATTTTTCTGAGCTTCCTTTACCGAAAGTTTGGCAATATCAATTTGTTTCTTCAATGCTAACAAATCGGCGTTAGAAGATTCCAGTTTTAGCAACATCTCATTTTTATCTGGGATAATAGATGGAGGAATTGTGTCAGACACTTCAATAACATTCGACGGATCTTCTCCAAGAAGCGTGTTTAGCTCCTTTTGTGCTTCGCTAATAGCATATTTTTGTGTGATGACATTCTCTTTAGAAACATTCAAATCAATCTGTGACTGCAAAAGTTCTGTCTTTGCCAAAGTTCCGGCGTTAAACCCCGTTTGAGCAATCAGTTCACGTTGTTTATTATAATTGATGATTTCATTGATAGAGTTAAGTTGTTCTTTCTGTCTGACGATATTAAAATAAGCACTGACAACATCGTACATCAGTGACAGAACATCGGCATTAAACTGCAGTTCGCCCAAAGCCTCTATTTCTGAAAGTCTGTTCTTTGTGACGAACATCTTTCCACCATCATAAAGCGTCCACGAAAGCATAGCATTCGCTCCCACAGTAGTTGTCAGTTGTGAAGAATAGCTGTTGACTGTTCCAGATGAAAGTTTCTGATGAATATTGTTGTAACTCACTTCTCCCGAGCCATTGAGTGCAGCAGTCGGCAACATTCCTGCGTTTCCAGGCGTGTTGTTCAATTTGTCAATATCGGCCTGACTGCGCGAAACAAGAATATTAAAATTCTTCTTCAGTGCCTGATCAATTGCTTGTTGTAATGAAAGCGTCTGAGCATGAGCACCAAAGGCAAGTAACAATAAGAAACAGACTATCTTTTTCATTGCTTATATTTGTTTTTACTGGAAAGTACCATGTACATAACTGGGATAACAAACAATGTAAGTATCAGCGAAAACAACAATCCGCCGACCACAACCGTTCCTAACGGAGCACGACTCTGACCTCCTGAACCCAATGATAACGCAATAGGCAAACATCCAAAGAATGTTGCCAGCGAAGTCATCAAGATCGGACGGAATCTTGCTGACGCCGCTTCGAAAGCCGCCAACCGTCGATTCATCCCGAGTTTGCGCTTCTGATTAGCGAACTCAACGATCAGAATACCATTTTTAGTAACAATACCTATCAACATGATCATTCCTATTTCGGAGAAAATATTCAATGTCTGCCCGCAAAGCCACAACGACAACATCGCTCCTGCAACAGCCATAGGAACAGTAAGCATGATGATGAACGGATCGCGAAAACTCTCGAACTGTGCTGCAAGAATCAGATAAATCAACAACAAAGCGAGGATCAAAGCGAAAGAAATATTCGAACTGCTCTCTGCCAAGTCGCGCGACGAACCCGAAAGATCGGTGTTGAACGATTCGTCGAGTAATTTATGCGCGATTCTTTGCATCTCATTTATTCCTTCACCCAATGTCTTCCCTTTTTCCATATTTGCCGACACCGTGGCCGACTTGTAACGATTATAATGATAGATGATTGAAGGATCACTATTCTCATTCGTTTTTACCAAATTATCAAGCTGTATCATCTCTCCTGAAGCTGATTTGACATATAAACTGGTAATATCTGCCGGTTTATCGCGGTCTTCTTTCGGAACTTGTCCGATAACATAATACTGTTTGTTGTTTTTCAGAAAATAAGCATAACGTGTTCCGCTATAAGCCAACGAAAGCGTTCGCGAAATATCTCTTATACTTACACCTAAACTATTGGTTTTCAATCTATCTATCGTGATATTTATTTCCGGTTTATTGAACTTCAGATCAACGTCAGAGTTACTGAAATAAGGACTATTCTGCACCTCATCCATAAACTTAGGCAAGATAGCACGTAGCTTTTCAAAGTCAAGATTCTGAATAACAAACTGCATGGGAAGTCCCCGTGAAGCAAAAGTTGAAATAGTCGGTTCCTGACTGGCAATAATCTTTCCGTCAGGAATTGACGAGTAAATTTTCGACAACTTATCATAAATCTTATCCTGCGACATCTTTCTTTCTGATGGTTCTTTCAGGAAAGTAATGACTGTTCCTGTGTTCGCACTCGTATTTCCGCCTCCCGAATAACGTGCCACAACATCTTTAACTCCCTTAATAGAATCCATGCTGATCTGCGCGACCTTATCTATAAGCTTTTGATTGTAAAGATATTCGGTTCCTTCGGGAGCTGTAATACTTGTACGAAGATAACTATGGTCTTCCAAAGGAGCCAACTCCGATTTCAATGCTTTTGAAAGAGACAAAATAAGCACAACACAAAAACCAAGAATAGCAAAAGCCACCCATTTATTCTGAAGGAAGAAGCACAAAAACTTACGATATCCCTTCTCCATTCCGGCAAAGAAAGGTTCGCTCTTAACATAAAATTTGGAATGATGCGACGCCGATCCTCCCAAAAAGACATTAAGTACAGGAGTAAGCGTCAACGAAACAAATGCCGAAGTCAATACAGCACATGCAACAACAATACCAAATTCGCGAAAGAGCCTTCCGGTGAATCCTTGAAGAAAAATGACCGGAACAAACACGATAGCCAATGTCAAAGATGTTGAGATGACAGCAAAAAAGATTTCGCGTGTGCCTTCAAAAGCCGCTTGCCATTTTTCCATACCATGTTCGATACGTTTGAAAATATTTTCGGTAACGACAATACCATCATCGACAACCAGTCCCGTTGCCAACACGATTCCAAGCAATGTGAGTACATTGATTGAAAATCCGAATATATACATAATAAAGAAAGTTCCAATAAGCGACACTGGAATATCCAAGAGTGGACGGATAGCTATGATCCAATTTCTAAAAAACAAGAAAATGATGATAATTACCAACATGATGGCAATTATCAATGTCTCAACAACATCCTTCACCGACTGCTGAACAAAGATGGATTTGTCGCGTGCCACATTCAGTTCCATGCCTTTTGGCATTGTCTTTTTGATCTGGTCAAAGCGTTTATAAAACTCTTTAGCGATCTGAATATCATTAGCTCCCGGCAACGGAATCAGATTAAGCATCACGCCCGGCGTTCCGTTGATGTTCGATCCTGACTCATCATTTTGGGCACCCATCGAAGCTTCACCTATATCGCTCAATCGTACTACTTGCCCATTGTTTTCCTTGACAATCATATTGTTGAATTCATCCTCTGTAGTAAGACGACCGCGCGTTTTCAACAACAGTTCCGTAGAGTTTCCACGGATTTTACCGGCAGGCATTTCCACATTTTCTGCTGTAAGCGCCGTACTCACATCAGAAGCCGTAACACCATAAGCGGCCATCTTTTCCGGATTAAGCCACAAACGCATCGCCGGACGCTGTTGTCCAAAAATACTAACCGAACTAACTCCCGGAATTGTTTGCAATCGTTCTTGAAGCACATTCTCGGCATAATCGCTCAACTCGATGGCACTCATCAAGCTGCTCTTGACAGTCAGCATAATGATAGGATCGGCATCAGCATCAGCTTTAGTAACAGTTGGTTGAGCATCAATATCTTGCGGAAGTGTTCTGGTAGCCTGTGACACTTTATCGCGAACATCGTTGGCAGCCTTCTCGAGATCTGTTCCCAAATTGAATTCGACGGTGATTCTGCTTGAACCAATAGACGACTGCGAAGAGATGGACTTCACGCCTTCGATGCCATTGATTGATTTCTCCAGCGGTTCTGTTATCTGCGATTCAATAATTTCGGAGTTCGCTCCCGAATAACTTGCCTGCACAGTAATGACAGGCGGATCGATAGCCGGATAGAGTCGAACACCCAGAAAATCAAATCCTACGAATCCCATCAGTATGATAATCAAGCTTAGTACGACAGATGCAACAGGCCTTTTTAATGCAATATCTGAAATAACCATAGTCTTTCTATTTTACTTTTTAACGCTTGAGTATTTCAGTTTATCGCCCTCTTTCAAGAACATGATTCCAGAAGTGATGATCGTATCACCAGCTTCGAGTCCGTCGGTCACTTCAATCATTGACGACTTGCGGATGCCTGTCTTGATGTCAGCATAATGCGCTTTTCCATGACGGGCAACAATCACGCTCTTGTTTTCTTCTTCAGGGATAATGGCATGCGAAGGAATCATCAATGCTTTTGGATTATCGCCTAGTCGAAGATTAACGTTGGCAAACGCTCCCGGGATAAGTTCTTTGGATACGGATGTCAGCATTGCTCTAACTTTTAAGTTGCGTGTTGAATTATCGATACCCTGTTCTGTGGCAATGACTGTCGCTTTAAATTTCTTATCGCTGTCAGCCAAAGTGAAATTCACTTTCATTCCGATAGAGATGATCGATCCATATTTTTCGGGTACATAGAAATCAAGTTTTATCTTTTGATTCGTGCGGATAGTCGCCAACAACGTCGAAGCGTTCACAACCGCTCCAACACTTATATTGCGGAGTCCTATCGTTCCGTCAAAAGGCGCTCTCACTTCCGTTTTACGTATCAGCGCTTTTTCTTCAGCAATATTGGCCTTGATTGTATTAACTTGCAAAAGAGTCTGCTCATATTCGTTCTGACTAATTCCATTCACTTTCAGCAATTGCTTCTGGCGTTCCAAAATACGTTGTTGTATATCGAGTTGCGATTCCATCTTCATCATCGAAGCCTGGAGATCGGCATCATAAAGCTTCACCAGCAAAGTGCCTTCTCTAACAAATTTCCCTTCAGGCAAATTCACCATGGTGATTCGCCCTGCCACTTCATTTTTCAGTTCCACTTCATTGAAAGCAGCCAAAGCACCTGTCACCGTTATTTCCGACGACAAATAAGAAGGCGACACGACAAACGCATCCACTTTCTTCTGCACTTTCTCTTTTCCTTCATGCTTCTTATCACTTGTTTTTGTAAAAGCCACTTTAATAAAAAAAGCCGTTAAAAGTATAAGGGCAATAGCAATAATAATATTCACCTTTTTCATGGACAATAATCTCTCTTCCTTTTAGGACATATACAATCTGAAAATTAGACGGCGAAAGATGCGGAAAGTTTAATTTAACGGCAAGCTATTTCTTTTTATTAACAATCGTGGAGAGACGGAATAACAACATTCTTCCTCAATTACCCTCAAATAAAAAATGCAAGCACCTTGTTATCGATACTTGCATTTTCAGTGGTGCCACCGGGAGTTGAACCAGGGACACAAGGATTTTCAGTCCTTTGCTCTACCAGCTGAGCTATGGCACCTTTTGCATTTTGCGACTGCAAAGATACACACTTTTTTTTATTTGCAAAGGAAGTTCATAAAATTTCTATTTAAAACCTCGTGCAAAACGTCAAAACTCTACAAACTTCAATCCCATACCGATCAAACTAGCCGATTCACACTTCCCTTCCAGCAATCTGACAGTCAGTCTGTGTTTGCCCGCTTTTTCGAATTTCATCCATCCGATAGGGAATGATGTATATATGGTCGAAGCGCCCTGTTGGTTCTGAATTTTAAAACCTTCATCATTCTCGACACTCCAAACCAATCGTGGTTCACCTTTATAACGCAAATCAATCTGATACATTCCCGGATCTTTGATCTCAATATTCCACGAAACCGTTGTCGCTTTATTCCATTCATCAACAGAGAATGCCGTTTTCCATTCACCAAACTTTTCCATCCAGTTGCGTTTGCCTAACTTGGCATTTGAAACATCGGCGAACTTTGCCGAAACAGTCAATCCCCTTTCAGGATCCACTGCTGGAGTTGTTTCAACACCATATGAAGAGGATTCATCAGGCGTTAATTCAATTACTGAAGCAAAATGTTCGGGCGCTGCCATCGGCACATCTATCTCAAGCCATTTTCCTTTCTGTATATACTCCAATGCTTTTTTCTTTCCATTCGCTAGGAAAAGTTGAAGGCTTCTCACCTTTCCGCTCCAACCAGGTAAATACAGTTTTCCGTTTGTTGGCCACTCATAGACGGTCAGGAAAAGTTTTCCTTTGTTTGTTGTTACATCTCCCCAAGGCAGCGCATGTTTCCAAGGCGAAGCACCTGCTCCATACACTACTTGAGGATATTTGGCAAACCAACATCCAGCACTTCTCAAAGCCATTTGCGCATCTTCTGGAATTACGCCCTGTCCATCAGGACCCACGTTCAGCATATATGTTCCGCCACGAGCCACCGTTGATACCAAATTCATCACGATCTGCTTAGGAGTTTTCCAGTTCTGATCGTACCAGGCATAGCCCCAAGAATCATTGGTCACATCGACGCTCTCCCATAATCCTTCAACATTCTCCAACGGAATCTCCATATCGCCCAGCGTCTGATAATCGCCCATATCGTAGCCTACACGTCCCGAAACAAGAGCATTCGGTTGATTATGATGCACGACTTCTACCAGTTTCTCGGCATATTTTTTCGGCATATCACCCGGTGTATCAAACCATATCAGTTCAATATCACCATAGTTACGAGTAATCTCCTCAACCTGCGGAAGACATTTTTCATTAAAATAATCATCGAATGTCTTCTTATTTCCATTGGCATCAATTTTAGGTCCGCCTGTTCCACCCGGATAAGTCCAGTCTTGATTATGCGAATAATAGAATCCGAAACCCAATCCAAGTTCTTTACATGCTGCTGAGAGTTCTTTCATCGGGTCGCGAGCAAAAGGCGTCTGTTTCACGATATTAAAATTGCATGCTTTCGAGTCAAACATGGCGAATCCGTCATGATGTTTGCTAGTGATGATAATATATTTCATTCCTGCATCTTTTGCCAGCCG
>Ga0160425_1002692_pt1 | contig 13988 bp, 11 predicted proteins | sample BioMet8_FD_108193 | JGI IMG/M metagenome (GOLD analysis project Ga0160425, IMG submission 108193) | Microbial communities from bioreactor (seeded with sewage sludge) at Lawrence Berkeley National Lab, California, USA - Biofuel... | ecosystem: Engineered > Bioreactor > Anaerobic > Unclassified ...
ATAAAAATACTAACCAACAAAACACAGAATTCTAGAAACAGTCAAAACACGGCTTGAAAAGGAAGATATCAATATTCCGTATCAGCAGATCGATGTCCATATTCAGGATAATTGAGAAAAGTGCTTGCATATTTTGACTTTTTCGTTATAATAGTAATGTGGCTGTCACGAAGGCAGTTGAATGATACGTTGCATTATGCTGGAATAGCTCAGCTGGTAGAGCACTTCACTCGTAATGAAGGGGTCGTCAGTTCAAATCTGATTTCCAGCTTGAATACTAACAGATGGGGATTCCAATCGGAATTCCCATTTTTTTGAAACGGGGTTTCCTATGAAGGAGAATGCACAGCTTATTCTGGACAGTGAGCTTAAGAGAATCGAAGCGTCCCAGGCGGTGCCGCGGCTTTTCCTGCACAGCTGCTGTGCGCCGTGCAGCAGCTATGTGATAGAGTATCTTTCCGCGTATTTCCGCATTACGGTTTTTTATTATAATCCGAATATTTCGCCTGAGATGGAATATCGGCATCGTGCGGAAGAGGAAAAGCGGCTGATTCATGAAATGCCGGCTGAGAATGAAGTGCTTTTCAAAGAAGGCATGTATGAACCGGAACGGTATTATGAAGCAGTGAAGGGGCTTGAGAAAGAGCCGGAAGGCGGTGCCCGGTGCGAACAATGTTTCCGGCTCCGTCTCGGGGAAACAGCCAGGTTTGCCGCCGCCGGCGGTTATGATTACTTTACGACGACACTTTCGATCAGCCCGCTTAAAAATGCGTCGCTGCTGAATGATATAGGACGTGAGCTTGCTTTGAAATATCATATTCCGTATCTTGTTTCGGATTTTAAGAAGCGGGGCGGGTATCAGCGTTCCATTGAGCTTTCGAAGGTGTACGGATTATACAGACAGAATTTCTGCGGCTGCATTTTTTCGAAGCCGCCGTCAAATGATAATGATTAGGAAAAGGGGGATTTGTTATGGCACAGCTGTGGGGAGGACGTTTTACAAAGGAAACGGACGAACACGTCAAACGATTCAACGCGTCTATTTCATTTGATTCCAGACTTGCGTCACAGGATATTGAGGGCAGCATGGCGCACGTCTGCATGCTTGGAAAACAAGGCATACTTACGAAGGATGAGATGAAGCAGATTGCATCGGCGCTCAAGGATATCCGCGCCGGCCTGGAGTCGGGTGATCTGGTAATAACGGATGATTATGAGGATATTCACAGCTTTGTGGAAGCAAAGCTGATTGAGCGGACCGGCGACACGGGTAAGAAGCTTCATACAGGACGAAGCAGGAATGATCAGGTAGCGCTTGATATGCGGCTTTATACACGCCGTCATGTCCGTGAAATGGACTGGCTTCTTATTAAGCTTCTGGAAGTGCTGCTGTCGGTTATGGAAAACAATCAGGAAACGTATATGCCGGGCTTTACACATCTTCAGAAAGCACAGCCGGTGACACTTGCACATCATACAGGCGCGTTCTTTGAAATGTTCAGGAGGGATCGGGACAGACTCCATGATCTGTATGCAAGAATGAATTACTGTCCGCTTGGCGCCGGAGCACTTGCAGGTACAACGTATCCGCTTGACCGTGATTACACCGCGTATCTTATGCGTTTTACCGCCCCGACCAGAAACAGCATGGATTCTGTGTCTGACAGGGACTATCTCATCGAGTATTTATCGGCACTTTCCATGATCATGATGCATTTAAGCCGTTACTGTGAAGAAATCATCCTCTGGAATTCCAATGAATACCAGTTCGTTGAAATTGATGATTCGTACAGTACTGGAAGCAGCATTATGCCGCAGAAGAAGAATCCGGACATCGCCGAGCTTATCCGCGGGAAAACCGGCAGGGTATACGGATCGCTCATGTCAATGCTTACAACGATGAAGGGACTGCCGCTTGCATATAACAAGGACATGCAGGAGGACAAGGAAGTCGTGTTTGACGCGATGGATACTGCTGTGAACTGTGTCGTTCTTTTTACAGGCATGATGGAGACCATGAAATTCCGTCCGGAACGTATGGAAGCGAGCGCAAAGAATGGCTTTACAAATGCGACTGACGCGGCTGATTATCTTGTCGGACACGGGATTCCGTTCCGCGATGCGCATGAGATTATAGGGAAAATGGTTCTCTTCTGCATCAATAAGGGGATCGGCCTTGATGACATGTCGCTTGAAGAGTATCAGACCTTTTCAGAATGCTTCGGTGAGGATATTTACAGTGCAATCAGCATGAAAAACTGTGTCGAACGGAGAATTACGAAGGGTGCGCCAGGCACCCGGGCAATGCAGGAGGAAATCGCGGAATGCCACGCATATCTTGAGGAGCAGTGGCAAGTGCCCGGCCATTCTGCAGATAAATAACCGGATGATCATGTTTTGCTTGATTTTTCATGTCAGCTGCTGTAATATTTATGCCATTAAATGAGGGAACGGAGTGAAGATTATGGATCAGAAACTGAAAGTAGGAATTCTTGGCGCAACGGGTATGGTCGGTCAGCGTTTTATATCGATTCTGCAGGATCATCCGTGGTTTGAAATTGTAACTCTGGCTGCAAGCGCGCGGTCTGCGGGCAAGACGTATGAGGAGGCTGTAGGAGGCCGCTGGAAGATGGAAACTCCGATGCCGGATTCGGTCAGAAAGATGATTGTCATGAATGTGAGCGATGTGGAGAAGGTCGCGTCGACCGTTGATTTTGTCTTCAGTGCCGTGGATATGACGAAAGATGAAATCCGTTCCATCGAGGAGGAGTACGCAAAGACGGAAACACCGGTTGTTTCCAATAACAGCGCACACAGATGGACACCGGATGTACCGATGGTAATTCCGGAAATCAATCCGGAGCATTTCAGCGTGATAGCGGCACAGCGTGCACGCCTTGGTACGGAGCGTGGATTTGTCGCTGTAAAGCCGAACTGTTCCATTCAAAGCTATACACCATGCATTGCCGCATGGAAGGAATTTGAGCCGCAGGAGCTTGTCGTCACAACGTATCAGGCTATATCCGGCGCAGGCAAGACATTTGAAGACTGGCCGGAAATGAAGGGCAATATTATTCCATATATCGGCGGAGAAGAGGAGAAGAGCGAGCAGGAGCCGCTCAAGGTCTTCGGCAGTGTAAAGGACGGTCAGATTGTGAAAGCGTCTCTGCCAAAGATCACATGCCAGTGCGTACGCGTTCCGGTACTGAACGGCCATACGGCTGCTGTTTTTATTCGCTTTGGGAAGAAGGTATCAAAGGAGCAGCTGATTGAAAAGCTGAGATCTTTCAGCGGAATCCCTCAGGAGCTCCATCTTCCAAGTGCGCCGAAGCATTTTATTCAGTATCTGGAGGAGAATGACCGACCGCAGGTAGCGCTTGATGTCGATTATGAGCGTGGAATGGGCGTAACAATCGGAAGGCTTCGCGAAGATACCATTTATGATTATAAGTTCATCGGACTTTCGCACAATACGTTAAGAGGAGCTGCCGGAGGTGCGGTGCTCTGTGCGGAAACACTGACTGCCAAAGGGTTTATCAAGGCAAAATAGGGTAGTCAGTATGGAATGTTAGTGACATAAGACGGCAGGCGGGACTGTGATCTGACACGCTTGCTTCGGATATTTTCACACTCGCCTTTTGATGGCTGCAGATTAAACTCGCGGGCGGATTTCGGTTTCATCTTGAGAGGATGGAATGAAGCCCGCTTCAGACAGTAATCTGCAGCCATCGCTTCGTGTAAAAATATTCCGAAGCCGCGCTGACGTCAGAGCACAGTCCCGCCTGCCGTCTTATGTCTTCATAATCGCATTCTGAGACGATACACAGAATGCCTGTTATTCTTGACTGAATAAATAGTGAATTTCTGTGGAATGCAGGGGGAGGTACCGTATGAGGGATGACTTCAAGCTTTGTTTCTGCTTTTTCCGCACGAAGCGATGGCTGCAGATTACTGGCTGAAGCGGGCAGAATTCAGCAGCCTCATTTAATCCGCCAAGATCCGCCCGCAAGTTTAATCTGCAGCCATCCATAGGCGAGTGCGGAAAAAACAGAAACGAAGCGGTCATCCCTCATACGGTACCTCCCCCTCCTCCCCTGGCATTCACAATTCATTTGTCAGATATCCCTCAGTACGCTATAATATCCCTATAACAATTTTTGGAGATAAACATGGGAAAATCTTTATTCATAGCCGAGAAACCAAGTGTCGCGCAGGAATTCGCGAAGGTTCTTCATCTGGATACAAGCAGAAAAAACGGATATCTGGAGTCAGAGGATTCGATCATTACGTGGTGTGTCGGTCATTTAATTACAATGAGCTATCCGGAAGCATACGATGCCAGATTCAAGAAGTGGAGTGTCAGTACACTTCCTTTTCTGCCGGAGGAATTTAAATACGAGGTGATTCCTGCGGCTGCCGGTCAGTATAAAATTGTAAAGGAGCTTCTGACGCGGGATGATGTTGAGACGATCTATGTCTGCACTGATTCCGGCCGCGAAGGAGAATATATATATCGTCTTGTGGAACAGATGGCAGGAGTGAAAGGGAAGAACAGACGTCGTGTGTGGATCGACTCGCAGACCGAGGATGAGATCCGGCGCGGAATCCGTGAGGCTAAGGACTTGTCGGCTTATGATGATCTTGCGGAATCGGCGTATCTGAGGGCCAAAGAAGATTACCTGATGGGAATCAATTTCTCCAGGGCACTGACACTGAAATATGGAAACGGCATGGCGTCTTATCTTGGGAAGCGGTACGTTGTGATATCGGCAGGACGTGTGATGACATGCGTACTTGGAATGACGGTTAGAAGAGAGCGGGAAATCCGGAACTTTGTGAAGACACCATTTTTCAGAGTAATCCTGACGCTGGATGATGAAGGACAGCAGTTTGACGGGGAATGGCGCGCGGCAGAGGGATCACGGTATTATAATTCGCCGCTGCTTTATAAGGAAAACGGATTCCGTGAACGGAAAGATGCGGAAGAGCTGGCTGATTTTCTCAGAGGTCTGCCGCAGACGGCTGAAATTGCCGATATCAGCCGGAAACGGGAAACCAGGAATGCTCCGCTGCTTTTTAATCTTGCCGAACTGCAGAATGAGTGTTCCAGAAGATTTAAAATCAGCCCGGACGCGACGCTTTCGATTATTCAGGAATTATATGAGAAGAAGCTGGTTACGTATCCGAGAACGGACGCCCGTGTGGTTTCGACGGCCGTTGCCCGTGAAATCAATAAAAATATCAGCGGTCTGCGGAATTTTCCGCCTGTTTCGCAATATGCGGGCTGGATACTGGATAACAAGAAATGGCAGAAGCTTTCAGGTACACGGTATGTAGATGACAGTAAGATAACCGATCATTACGCGATCATTCCGACCGGGCAGGGCCTCAAGGCGCTTGGATCGCTGAAAGGGCATGCGCCTGCGGTATATGAGCTTATTACAAGACGGTTTCTCAGTATTTTTTATCCTCCGGCGGTGTACCAGAAGGTATCCATTGAAACGGTAATGCAGACGGAACATTTTTTCTCGGGCTTCCGGATTCTGGCGGAGAATGGCTATCTGGAGGTCATGGGATCGGATCAGCAGACCGCATCGGGAGACAAGGAGGATTCGCAGCTTTTTACAATGGCATTTTTTGAAATCTGCAAAAAGATGCGAAAGGGCATGATGATCCCGGTTTCTTCCGTCAATATCAAGGAAGGGGAAACGACGCCTCCGCGCAGGTATAATTCCGGCAGTATGATACTTGCCATGGAAAATGCCGGGCAGCTGATTGATGATGAAGAGCTGCGGGAACAGATTAAAGGCTGCGGAATCGGAACTTCCGCGACAAGAGCTGAAATCCTGAAGAAGCTTTTTACAATCGGATATCTGCACCTTAACAGCAAGACTCAGATCATTACGCCTACGATGTACGGTGAGATGGTCTATGACGCCGTCGATCATTCGATACGGCCGCTCTTGAACCCGGAGCTTACCGCAAGCTGGGAAAAGGGCCTTACATATGTGGCGGAGGGTACGATTGAACCGAGGGAATACATGACAAAGCTGGAAAAGTTTGTAACGACAAAAACAAACGGCGTTATTTCCATGCATAATGAGAGTTCACTCAGAAGTCTTTACGATAAAGCTTCTGCTTTTTATAAAAAGAACCCGGACAAGGAGAAAAGAAATGAACGAAAATCTTCAGGAACTGGAAATACAGAATCTGTTTGACCTGAATGAGACAATAGCATCGGAACTGTTTCAGTCCTTTCGGTATCCGTGGGAGGTACTTGCGTCCATTAAAGAATTTATCTGCAAAATCGGTCCGCAGCTTCCGGAATCGGAATATGAAAAACGAGGAGATGATATCTGGATATCGAAATCAGCCTTGGTTTATGAGAGCGCATATCTTCACGGACCGCTTATTATCTGTCCCGGTGCTGAAATCCGGCACTGTGCCTTTATCCGCGGGAGCGCGATTGTAGGCGAGGACGCAACGGTAGGAAATTCCACGGAACTTAAGAATGCGGTTCTCTTTAATAAAGCACAGGCACCGCATTACAATTATGTAGGTGATTCGATTCTCGGTTATCGTTCTCATATGGGAGCCGGTGCTATTACATCAAATCTGAAATCGGACAAGACGAATGTCACAGTTCGTTTTCAGGAACAGAAGATTGCGACGGGAATTCGTAAGTTTGGAGCGGCGCTGGGAGACAATGTGGAAATAGGCTGCGGTTCCGTGCTGAATCCGGGAAGTGTGATCGGCCGGGATACAATGGTTTACCCGCTTTCCATGGTACGCGGCTATATTCCTCCTCGTTCCATCTTCAAAGAAAAGGGGAATGTTGTTACAAAAGAGCCTTGACAAGGACTTCGGCCTTTGGTATTATTAATGAAACTTCAGTGCTTTAAAGCGTTACGGTTTAAAGCAACAATGCAAAAGGCCAAGGGGGATTTACAATGGTAGTCAAGGTTACGCTGCTCGTCATCTTTTTTACGGTTATGGTAATTATCGGTATTTATGCCAGAAATACCGCGGCAACAGTAAATGGGTTTGTTCTGGGAGGCAGATCGGTCGGTCCGTGGCTTTCTGCTTTTGCATATGGAACGTCTTATTTTTCAGCTGTAGTATTTGTCGGATATGCAGGGCAGTTTGGATGGAAATACGGTATTGCCTCGATCTGGATCGGCATAGGAAATGCCCTGATCGGATCACTGCTTGCGTGGATTGTGCTGGGCAGACGGACGCGAATCATGACACAGCACCTGTCGTCCAATACAATGCCTGACTTTTTTGGAACACGATATAAGAGCAAGGCACTTAAGATTACGGCGTCCATGATCGCTTTTATTTTTCTGGTACCGTATACATCATCGATATACAACGGGCTTTCCAGACTGTTCGGGATGGCTTTTAATGTGCCGTATTCCGTATGTGTGCTGCTGATGGCTGTGTTTACGGCTGTATATGTTATTCTCGGCGGATACGTGGCTACTGCCATGAATGATTTTATCCAGGGCATTATCATGCTTGGAGGCATTATTGCAGTCATATACGCGGTTCTCAATGGTCAGGGCGGTTTCATGGAAGCAATCCGGAAGATGTCGGAGATACCGAGTGATATCCCGGCCACACTTGGCCAGCAGGGTGCGTTTACTTCTTTCTTTGGAACGGATCCGGCCAATCTGCTCGGTGTTGTTATTCTTACGTCACTTGGTACGTGGGGTCTGCCGCAGATGATTCATAAGTTTTATGCGATCGGGAATGAGAAGGCGATACGCTCCGGTACGATTATTTCAACGGTGTTTGCCATTATCGTTTCGGGCGGATGCTATTTTCTCGGAGGCTTCGGAAGACTTTTTGACAGTGCGGAGCTGTATAAGGCAAACGGATCGATAATTTATGACGCGATTATCCCGCACATGCTTTCTACGCTTTCCGATGCGATGATCGGCATTGTGGTAGTGCTGGTGCTGTCAGCGTCCATGTCGACGCTGTCTTCGCTTGTGCTTACTTCAAGCTCTACGCTTACGCTTGATTTCCTGAAGGATAATTTCATCAAGAAGATGAGTGATAAGAAACAGCTCCTGACAATGCAGATCCTGATTGTTTTCTTTATTGTAGTTTCGGTGGTGCTTGCGCTGAATCCTCCTACGTTTATCGCGCAGCTTATGGGCATCAGCTGGGGCGCACTTGCAGGCGCGTTTCTGGCCCCGTTCCTTTACGGGCTGTACTGGAAGGGTGTTACCCGTGCTTCCGTCTGGGCAAGCTTTGCCGCCGGTGTCGGAATAACGGTTTTGAATCTCTTTTTCCATTTTATCGCATCGCCGATTAACGCGGGAGCGATTGCGATGGTGGCAGGACTTGTCATTGTCCCTGTGGTAAGTCTTATTACACCGAAAATGGATGAAAAAGATATTGCAGAGATCTTTTCATGCTATAAAGAAAAGGTTACAATTAAGAGGACGGAATCGCTGGAAGATTAAAATCGCGTGCTGATGCAAGGGTGATGTGAATGGAAGCAGCGTACAATGAAGGGAAACATAAGAATAAAACACCGTATATTGCGTTGATTCTGCTTCTTGCCATACTTGGCATCGTTATTTTTGCACTTTATAAAAGTGATGTAACCGGTACGTATAAAGAGCCGATCCGGAATTTTGCCATCGGATGTGCAAATCATGATATAGAAATGCTGGCGGCAACATCGCCGTCAGTCTATTTAAAGGCGATGGAGCAGAAGGAATTCACAGACAGCTTTACTGCCAACAGAATCATAGTATACATGCTGGGTAATGAAAGTATGGTAACAAAGCTGAAGTATACCATTCATTCAGCGGATGTCTGTTCTGCAGATGAGATTGCCTCAATTGAAAAAAGCTACGCTGATGCGGGAGCGGAGATATCGGTTACGGATGCCAGAAAGCTCGATATTACCTGGAAATTCTATGAGGAATATCATCGCGGGCGGCGGGAACGCAGGAAAGAATACATCGTGTTCCAGTCGGACGGAAAGTGGTACCTGGACAGCTTATATGGGGTGGAAACACAGGATCAGACCGCATATTGAAATCCGATTCAGAAAAAATAAATATCACATAAATATATGTTGCAGAAATGCGCAGAATATGATAGTATATGTATATTCATATTCTGCGTATTTTTCTTGACATCTGCCGTGAAGTATAATACTATAGAATAAAGTTAAGCGAACATGTGTTTGCACAGCAGAAGGAGTACATATGGTTAATGAAGATAAGCGTAAAGCACTTGATGCCGCTATTATGAAGATTGAGAAGGAATACGGCAAGGGCGCGATCATGAAGCTTGGAGAATCCAGGGTAAACATGGATATCGAGGCGATTCCGACAGGTTCTCTGAGTCTTGATCTGGCTCTGGGAATCGGCGGCATTCCCAAGGGAAGGGTTATAGAGATATATGGACCGGAATCAAGCGGCAAGACAACGGTTGCACTTCATATGGTGGCAGAAGTCCAGAAGCGCGGCGGAATAGCCGGCTTTGTTGATGCAGAGCATGCGCTGGATCCTGTATATGCCCGCAATATCGGTGTTGATGTTGACGAATTATATATATCACAGCCTGACAGCGGTGAACAGGCGCTTGAGATAACGGAAACGATGGTTCGTTCCGGAGCTGTTGACATTATTGTAGTTGATTCTGTTGCCGCGCTTGTTACGAAGGCAGAGATTGAAGGCGATATGGGAGACACGCATGTCGGTCTTCAGGCACGTCTCATGTCACAGGCGCTGCGCAAGCTTACACCCGTTATAAGCCGCAGCAACTGCGCTGTTGTATTTATCAACCAGCTGCGTGAGAAGGTCGGTGTCATCTATGGCAATCCGGAAGTCACGACAGGCGGACGCGCCCTTAAATTTTATGCGTCGGTACGTCTGGATGTCCGCAAGATCGAAACGCTTAAGCAGAACGGCGAAGTGGTTGGAACACGTGCCAGGGTCAAAGTAGTTAAGAATAAGGTGGCACCGCCTTTCAAGGAAGCGGAGTTCGATATTATGTTCGGCAAGGGGATATCCAGGATGGGGGATGTCCTGGATCTTGCCGCCGATACGGATATCATCAATAAGAGCGGTGCGTGGTATGCGTATAAGGGTGAGAAGATCGGTCAGGGCCGCGAGAATGCAAAGGAATATCTGGAGCAGCATCCAGATGTGGCGTCTGAAGTGGAAGCCGCTGTCCGTGAGCACTTCGGATTCGACGGAAAGAAAGCCAAAGACGCGTCCGCTGAGAAGCCGCACGAAGCAAAGTCAGAGGATCCTGACGCTGTATCAGAATCATCCGGAAAGACGAAGCAGAAATGAGCATTGTAACGTCTATTCAGCCGGTTACAAAGACCCGGTACAGAATTTTTCTGGATGATGAATTTGCTTTTATTCTTAATGCCGGTGAAATGGCCCATCTTTCCATCTCGGAGGGAAGTACATTTACAGATGAGATGATGGACGAGGCAATGAACAAAATTCTGCCTGAACGGGGCAGAAAGTACCTCTTGAATATTATTGGCTCCATGGACCGTACAGAATCACAGATCCGTGATTCTATGACGAAGAACGGATATCCGGAAGATGTAATCAGCCGGATCATCGGGTTTGGACGGGAACACCGTTTCCTGGACGACCGGAGATATGCAGCTAATTATATTGACTGTGTGTCTGCGCGGAAGGGTGCTGTGGCAATACGGTTTGATCTGCGGAAACGCGGAATTAACGAGGCACTGATTGATGAGCTGCTGAGTGTTCAGGACGGTACAACAGAGAAGGACGCTATTCTTTCGGCTCTTGCGTCACGCCATCCAATTCATGAGCTGGCAGACCGGAAGGAAGAACAGAAACTGACAGCCTATTTTGCAAGGCGCGGATTTTCTTATGACAGCATACATGAGGCATTCCGCAGTTATTTTACGAATGAAAGAGGGAGATATTAATGGGAAACAATGAGAAGAAGACTGGATTTGCTGCAGAATTCAAGGAATTCATTCAACGTGGCAATGTGATGGATATGGCCGTTGGTGTTATCATCGGCGCTGCTTTCAAGGCTATTGTGGATTCTCTTGTAAATGATATTCTTATGCCGCTGATCGGTATTTTTATCGGAAAGGATTCGTTTGCTTCTTTGAATTTTAAAGTTGCAGGTGCTGTAATTAATTTTGGAAGTTTTGTTTCTGCCATAGTTAATTTCATTATCATGGCACTGGTGATTTTCTTCATTGTACGTGCTTTTAACCGCCTTCACGACAGACAGAAAGCGGAAGAGGAACCGAAGGAGGAGCCGAAGCCGTCAAAGGAAGAGGTGCTTCTTACAGAAATTCGGGATGCGCTGCGCGATAAGTAATCAGAATTGCAATTGACCGGAACAGACATAAATAGTCTGTTCCGGTTTTTAGTCTAAAAAACTGGCAGTGAATAGGCCGAATTTTATTGACATTGACGGTGAAACAAGATAATATTTATATGTTGTAGTTTTGTACAATGAAAACTAAATAAGGAGGTACACCTGTGCAAGTTACTATAATAGCTGTTATTATCACACTTGCCATCGCTGTTCCTGTCAGCTGCCTTGCAGCTGTCTCAAATTATAAGAAGGTTGTTGAATCGAAGATCGGAACGGCTGAGGAGAAAGCCCGTCAGATCATAGATGACGCAATGAAAAACGCGGAGACTAAGAAACGGGAAGCTTTGCTGGAAGCGAAAGAGGAGAATTTGAAGGCTCATAACGAGCTTGAGAAGGAAACAAAGGAACGTCGTGCAGAGCTTCAGAAGTACGAGAAGCGTGTTCTATCTAAAGAAGAGACACTTGACAGGAAGACAGAGGCGATCGAACAGCGTGAAACGGCTTTTGCTGTAAGAGAATCTCAAATAAAGAAACTTGAAGAAGAAGCCAATGATCTTAAACAGAAACGTGTACAGGAACTGGAACGAATCTCAGGACTGACCTCCGAACAAGCAAAAGAATATCTGTTGAAAGCTGTTGAAGATGATGTAAAGCATGACACTGCGAAGATGATCAAGGAAATGGACGCGCAGGCTAAGGAAGAAGCTGACAAGAAGGCAAAGGAATATGTTGTCAACGCGATTCAGAAGTGTGCCGCGGATCATGTGGCTGAAACGACAATCTCTGTCGTGCAGCTGCCGAATGATGAGATGAAGGGACGGATTATCGGACGAGAAGGACGCAATATACGTGCGCTCGAAACAATGACAGGCGTTGAGCTTATTATTGACGATACGCCGGAAGCCGTTGTTTTATCCGGCTTTGATCCTATCCGCAGAGAAGTTGCCAAGATTGCACTTGAGAAGCTGATTGTAGACGGCCGTATCCATCCGGCCAGAATTGAAGAAATGGTCGAGAAGGCTCAGAAGGAAGTCGAAGCCATGATTACCGAAGAGGGTGAAGCAGCCGTACTTGAAGTCGGTGTGACCGGTATTCATCCGGAGCTGGTACGTCTGCTCGGACGGATGCATTTCCGCACCAGCTACGGCCAGAACGCTCTGAAGCATTCTATCGAGGTGGCTCAGCTGTCGGGTCTTCTTGCCGGTGAAATTGGTCTTGATATACGCCTGGCCAAACGTGCCGGATTGCTTCATGATATCGGAAAATCAATTGATCATGATGTAGAAGGCTCACATATTTCGATAGGAGCTGATCTTTGCAGAAAGTACAAAGAATCCGCTACAGTCATTAATGCAGTCGAATCACATCATGGAGATGTTGAGCCGCAGTCATTGATCGCGTGCATTGTACAGGCGGCGGATACAATATCAGCAGCCAGACCGGGTGCGAGAAGAGAAACGCTCGAAACATATACCAACAGATTAAAACAGTTAGAGGACATCGCTAATAAATTTAAGGGTGTTGACAAATCTTTTGCTATTCAGGCAGGTCGTGAGATTCGTGTTATGGTAGTTCCTGAACAAATCAGTGATGAAGACATGGTACTGCTGGCACGGGATATTTCAAAGCAGATAGAATTTGAACTGGAATACCCTGGTCAGATTAAAGTCAATGTAATACGTGAATCAAGAGTAATTGATTACGCGAAATAACGAAAACAAGTAAGTTCCCTGCAGTTTATTCAGCAGGGAACTTTTTTGTCGCAATAAAACAGCTTTTACGATTACTTTTCAGAATCAATATGCAAGACATGAAATGAAAAATTGCAAAATCGGTTCTTGCACTGTAAAAAATACCGCAGGAAAGAATATTTAAGTGGAAAGACTTGCATGAAACAGGGTTCTATATTATAATATCACCAGCAGAAACCCGTTGTCGTGAACCATAAATCTTATGAGGTGAATAAAATGTCATTGGAATTATCAAAGAAATCTGCAAATGTTAAACCTTCTTCAACACTTGCCATTACAGCAAAAGCCAAGGAGCTTCGCGCAAGTGGAATAGATGTGGTCGGATTCGGTGCAGGAGAACCTGATTTTAATACACCTGACAATATCTGTGAAGCGGCTGTTAAAGCTATTCATGACGGCTTTACGAAGTATACGCCGGCTTCCGGCACAATGGAACTGCGGAAAGCTGTCGCGGAGAAATTTCAGTCATTCAACGGAATTCATTATGCACCTGAACAGATTATAATCAGCAATGGCGGCAAGCATTCTCTTACGAATGTGTTTCAGGTAATCCTGAATCCAGGTGATGAAGTGATTATTCCGGCGCCGTACTGGCTGAGCTATCCTGAAATTGTCAAGCTGATGGATGGTTCTCCTGTCTATGTGTACGGAAGCAAGGAAAACGGATACAAAGTAACTGCTGATCAGATTCAGAAAGCGATAACACCGAAGACGAAAGCACTGATTCTGAACACGCCGAGCAACCCGACCGGTATGGTGTATTCACGCGAAGAGCTTGAAAGCATCGCACTGGTAGTCGTGAAGAATGATATCTATGTTGTGGCCGATGAGATGTATGAATACCTGATCTATGGCGGCCGGAAGCACGTCAGCATTGCG
>Ga0160425_1002693_pt1 | contig 13985 bp, 12 predicted proteins | sample BioMet8_FD_108193 | JGI IMG/M metagenome (GOLD analysis project Ga0160425, IMG submission 108193) | Microbial communities from bioreactor (seeded with sewage sludge) at Lawrence Berkeley National Lab, California, USA - Biofuel... | ecosystem: Engineered > Bioreactor > Anaerobic > Unclassified ...
AGGCTCCTTTCGCATACGAGGTTTTCCACAAAACCGGTCTTTTGCTGCTTGCCAACTCATGTCTCCTCCTTCGCTACCTGTAAAAAAGCGCGTTGCAAAACATTTCCGTTTTGCAACGCGCCCGATCGCTTTTTGCCCTTATTTCAGACCCATGGCCTGGCGGCAATAATAGTTGTAGTTCCTCTCGCGCTCAAGGGTGGTGGCGTCCATGTGGCCGGGGTAGACCTCATAGTCGCCGGGGAGCATGCAGATGCGCTTTATGGAGCGCATTTCCTCATCCATGTCGCCGCCCGGCAGATCGGCGCGGCCGCAGCTGCCGGCGAACAGGGTGTCGCCGCAGAAAACGGCGTCACCGCAAATAAGCGTCACGCCGCCGGGGGTGTGGCCGGGGGTGCGCATTACGCGGAAGGTGAGGGAGCCGACCTTGACCTCGTCGCCCTCGTCGTAAAATTTGCCGCCCTCCGGAAGGGGAAACTTCATGCCCTCGCTTCCGGGGGTAAGGTTGGAGTCCTCGGCGTTGATGTATACCGTGGCGCCGGTCTCTTCCATCACCGGCAGCACCGCGCCCACATGGTCGTAGTGACCGTGGGTTATGAGTATGACCCTGCATTTCAGGTGATTGTCTTCTATATAGTCAAGTATGGTGTTGGACTCGTCGCCGGGATCGATGACTGCGCATTCCAGCGTTTCCTCGTCTGTGACGACGTAGCAGTTGGTCTCAAGCTGACCTACGGGTATGGCTTTGATGTGCATGGCGGCCTCCTTAAAGTTCGTTTGTGTCAAGAATAATGGTCACGGGCCCGTCGTTTACGGACTCGACCTGCATATAGGCGCCGAATTCCCCGGTGCCCACGGAAAAGCCCCGGGCGCGGCACTCCGCTATTACCAGCTCGTACAGCGGCACGGCATTTTCCGGTCTGGCGGCCCTGGAAAAGCCGGGGCGCCGGGAGCGGCAGTCGGCGAACAGGGTAAACTGGCTTATAATCAGCATTTCCGCGCCGGCGTCGGCGGGATTTACGTTCATTTTGCCGTTCTCGTCCTCAAATATCCGCAGACCGCAGATCTTGTCGGCAATTTTTTCCGCTTCAGCCTCGGTGTCGGCCTCATGGACGCCCAAAAGGATAAGAAAACCCTTGCCGATGGAGGCTTTTTCTTCGCTGCCGATTGATACGGAGGCGGATTTCACTTTTGTAAGCACAGCGCGCATGGCGTATACTCCCTTCGGAAACTGCCGTTATTCCGCAGCGGTTCTGTTGCCGTTTCGTGTGACCTCGCTGACGCCGCTGATGGAGGCGAGCCTGTTCATAACGCCTCTGAGTTCGTCTATGTCTTTCACTTCCAGGGAAACGGTCACCAGCGCGCGGCCATCGTCAGTATCCCGGGCGTTCAGGGAGCGCACCTTGGCGTTGAGAGCGTTGAGAACGGTGGCAATATCCATGACAAGGCCCTGCCGTTCCTTGGACACCACCATTATTGTGGTGGTGTAGCTGTCGGATATTTCCCCGGCCCAGCTGACGTCTATCCAGCGTCCAGCATCGTCCGGAGAGTCCTTGCGGTTGCGGTAGTTGGCGCAGTCCGCGCGGTGGATGGACACGCCCTGACCGCGGGTTATGAAGCCCACTATATCGTCACCCGGTATAGGGGTGCAGCAGCGGGAAAATTTGATAAGGCAGTTATCAAGCCCCGCCACCAGCACGCCGTGGACGGGCTTGGACATCATCTTCTGGGACTGCTGGTTGCGGCGCTCCGCCGCCTCGTTCACCTTGTCGATGACGGTTTTTTTGTCCGCGAGCCGCTGGTTGCGGATAAGCTCGTCGTGCATGCGGTTCACGGCCTTGGTGGCGGTGATGCCGCCGTAGCCGATGGCGGCGTACAGGTCCTCCAGCGTGGAGAAGGACACACGCTTCAAAAGCTGAGGCAGGAATTCCTCGTCGGTAAAGGCATCGGCGGAGAGACCCTGGGAGCGGATCTCGGCTTCGAACATATCCCGGCCGGTGGTGATGTTATCCTCCCGGCGTTCCTTTTTGAACCACTGCTTTATCTTTGTGCGGGCGGAGCCGCTTTTAGCCATGTTCAGCCAGTCGCGGCTGGGTCCGGGCGCGCTTTTGGACGTGCGTATCTCAACTATATCGCCGTTTTGCAGCACGTGGTCGAAGGTGACGATGCGGCCGTTGACGGACGCGCCCACCATGGAGTTGCCCACGCCCGAGTGTATGCTGTACGCAAAGTCGATGGGTGTGGCGCCGGCCGGCAGGTTGATGACGTCGCCCTTTGGGGAGAAGACGAACACCTCGTCCGCGAACATGTCTATCTTAAGGTTATGGAAGAAGTCGGAGGCGTCGGAGTCCTGCTGGCTTTCCAGCAGTCTGCGCACCCAGGCGTAGCTCTCCTCGTCGCCCTCTTCAACGGCGGAGGGGTTGCCCATCTTGTATTTCCAGTGGGCGGCCACGCCGTATTCGGCGGTGCGGTGCATCTCCCAGGTGCGTATCTGCACCTCGAAGGGAATGCCCTCGGAGCCGATGACAGTGGTGTGCACCGACTGATACATATTGGGCTTGGGCGTGGAGATATAGTCCTTGAACCGGCCGGGCACGGGCTTGTACATGTCATGTATTATGCCCAGAACGTTGTAGCAGTCCGGGATTGTGTCCACAATGACGCGAAAGGCGCACAGATCAAAAATACCGTTCAGATCCAGCTTCTGGGAATACATTTTGCGGTAGATGCTGTATATGTGCTTTATTCGGCTGTAAACCGAGGAATTGATGTTTTCGCCGGCCAGACGGTCCTCAATCTGCTTCTGGACCTTGGCCATGAAATCCTCCAGCATGGGCATTTTGGCGTCCAGCACCGAGGTTATTTCATTGTAGCCCTCAGGATCCAGATACAGCAGCGCAAGATCCTCCAGCTCCCACTTCGCCTTCTGCATGCCCAGTCTGTGCGCCAGGGGCGCGTAGATCTCCATGGTTTCCAGGGATTTTGCCCGCTGTTTTTCCTCGGACTGGTAGGCCATGGTGCGCATGTTGTGCAGGCGGTCCGCGATCTTGATAAGGATGACGCGGATATCCTTGGTCATGGCGAGCAGCATCTTGCGCATGTTTTCCATCTGCTCGTCTTCCTTGCTGGTGTACTGGACACGGGTCAGCTTGGTGACGCCGTCCACCAGATCGGCCACAGGAGTGCCGAACTTTTTGGCGATGTCGTCGTAGCCCAGGGCGGTGTCCTCGATGACGTCGTGCAGCAGGGAAGCCACGATGGAATCCTCGTCCAGGCCCATATCCACGGCGATATCGGCCGACGCCACGCAGTGGGTGACATAGGGGGAGCCGTCCTTGCGCAGCTGGCCCGCATGGGCGGTGCGCGCCATGTCGTAGGCCGCGCGGATGCGCTCCATGTCCATCTTCACGCTGCCGGCGGCTATCTTGTCCTCCAGGGCCTTGAACATCAAGTCCGGATCCGCGGGGTTGGAGTTGGCAATATCAACTTTTTCAACACGTGTGGCTTCGGACATACCTGAAGACCGGTCCTTTCATTTGGAAAAATGTCTTAGTTTTTTCAGAAGCTCCGACTTTTCAAGGTCGACCCTGCCGGAGTCGGGATTTACCGACGCCCCGTAGAGGAGACCGTCACAGCCGGGCGTCAGCAGACCCAGTTCCAGCCAGGTGAGCAGACACAGACAAAAGCGCTCCGGCTCCATGTCCTCCGGGCAGAGTGAAAGAATTTCCTCCGCCGTGCCGCCCAGCGGCTTTTTCAGGGATTTTACCCGCATCCAGGCGGAAATAAAGTCCGCCCTGTCCGGGCAGTATCTTGCGGCGCACCACAGCGCGCCGCCGTCCCCGCCGATAAGAAGCTCGCACAGCTCCTCCGGGCGGTGGGGGCGCACCCCGCTTATCACCAGCTGTACGGAAGAGCGGCCCCGAAATTCGTTTATCTGCGGCGTGAAAGCCGCGTCTATCCTCTGCCCAGGCTGGGCGCCCAGCTCCGACTGGGGGCAGGAGAAGAAGATGCATTCAAAAGTTTCGCCCTGCATTTCAAGTTTCATGCGCAGGTGCTTGCCGTTGCCGATAGGCATTACGGCCGTCAGCAGGGCGTCTGTGAAGCACAGCACAGGTTTGGGGTTGCCGTTGCCGTAAGGCTCCAGCGCGTCAAGGGAGCTAACGCCGTCCATGTCCAGCATGGACGGGTCCTCGAGCAGCGCATCGCTTTTCAGAAGCGGAGCGCCCTGGGGGGTGTTGTCCCGGTAATATTCCTCCAGCGCCAGACAGAAGGCGTCCAGATTTTCCTTTTTTATGGTAAGGCCGGCGGCCAGCGCGTGCCCGCCGAAGCCTTCAAGCCAGCCGGAGCAGGCGGAGAGCGCATCGAAGAGATTGAAGCCGCCGTAGCTGCGGCATGAGCCCTTGCCCTTGTCGCCGTCAAGACAGATCATTATGGCGGGCAGTGAATACTGCTCCGCAAGGCGGGAGGCCGCGATGCCGATGACGCCCTGATGCCAGTTCTCGCTGGCAAGCACGATGGGCGCGTCCGGCGTTCTGCCGGAGAGCATCTGGTTGGCCTCGGCCCAGATATCCGTTTCTATGGACTGGCGGCGGCGGTTGAGGTCGCACAGCTCCGCGGCCAGCATAGCCGCGGTCTGGGCGTCGGACGCCAGCAGCAGCCGCGCCGCCGTGGCCGCCTGGCCCAGACGGCCAGCAGCGTTCAGCCGGGGAGCCAGGGTGAAGCCTATGGAGGAGGCGGTGAGCTTTTTGTCGCCCATGCCGCATTCGTCCAGCAGCGCCGCTATGCCCACCCGGGGATTTGACGCGATCTTTTCCAGACCCATTTTCACAAGACGGCGGTTTTCACCGGTTAAGGGCATGACGTCGGCCACCGTACCCACCGCCACAAAATCGCAGTATTCCTGCTCGGCGCGTCCGCAATTGCCATCAACGGCACAGGAGAGCTTCAGCGCCACGCCCACTCCGGCCAGCTCCTTGTTGGGATAGGAGCAGCCCTCGCGCTTTGGGTCCACCACTGCCGCGGCGTCGGGCAGTGCCTGATTGCGGCACTCGTGGTGGTCGGTTATTATCATGTCGATGCCCAGAGAAGCGGCGTAGGCCGCCTCGTCCACGGCTGTGATGCCGCAGTCCACGGTGACGATAAGCGTGACGCCCAAACCCTTGAGATGGTCTATGGCGGCGGGATTGAGACCGTAGCCTTCCTCAATTCTGTCGGGGATATAGGGCACCACGTCCAGCCCCTGATTCCTCAGCCAGTCCGTGAGCAGGCAGGTGGCGGTGATGCCGTCCACGTCATAGTCGCCGTAAACGGCCACGGTCTCGCCATCGGCGATGGCCCGGCGCAGTCTGTCCGCGGCCTTGTCCATGTCCAGCATCAGGAAGGGGTCGGGCAGATCGCCCTCTCCGCCGGACAGAAAGCTGGCGGCCTGGGCCGCCGTTTCTATGTTTCGCAGACCGAGCATGGCGGAGAGCAGGGGAGAATAACCCGCGTCCAGCAGCTCCTGCGGCAGACGGGGGCGCTTGTATTCGATTTTCCAGTCCGATATATTCATACATCAGGTCGATTCATTATTTTTAATAATACATTCTATCAAATATGACGATAAAGCGCAAGTACAACCACACCTTGACACAGGGTTTTTCGGGTGATACATTTATATTCAACATGTCGGTATGGTGGAATTGGCAGACACGGCAGACTTAAAATCTGCTGGTGGAAACACCATGCCGGTTCGATCCCGGCTACCGGCACCAAAAACACAGGGCCCCGACAGGGGCCCTGTGTTTTTGACTCAGCGGCAGAGCCGCGGAATTATCCGCGCCGCTCACACTCACCCCATGCGGTTTTAGGCCCGCTGCGCTGGTCTCGCGGTCGGCAGAGAAGCTTAAAGATGTACAATAAAACAACATAATACAGCACCGAATATTGTCGGTTAAAGCATTTACAAAGTAGGCGGGGCAGAGTAGTATCTAATTATACGGACATTGATGTCTTCGCTTTTTATGGGGACATGCCGAAAAATTTTTTTGGAGGAAAGATATGAAGAAAAAAGCCCTGTCTCTGCTGCTGGCGCTGTGCATGACTCTGACTCTGGTCACCGCCGCCTTTGCGGCAGATACCGAGACCCCCGTCACCGCCACCGCAGCTGCTGCCAAGACCCTGCCCTTTACCGATGTGGCGCAGGGCAGCTGGTACTACGATTCCGTGTCTTACGCTTACGCAAACAACCTGTTCAAGGGCCTGACTGCCACCACCTTCGGCCCCGAGGCCCCCATGACCCGCGCCATGCTGGCTCAGGTTCTGTACCGTCAGGCGGGTTCCCCGGTCGTCAAGGACGCGGACGAGACCCTGTGGTACGGAAAAGCCCTCAAGTGGGCGCAGGACAATGGCGTTTCCGACGGCCTGAACATGACTGAAAACGTCACCCGCGAGCAGCTGGTCACCGTACTCAACAGATACGTGCAGCTCCTAAAGCTGGGCCTGGGCCGAACCGCTGAGTATAGCACTTACAAGGACGCCGCAAAGGTCGACGCCTGGGCCATCGACGCCATGAAGTGGGCCGTTGGCAACAATATAGTTTCCGGCTCCGGCAGCATGCTGGATCCTCTGGGCAACGCCACCCGCTCTCAGGTTGCCGCCATACTCTGCCGCCTGCTCACCGGCCCTGCGACACTGTATAACGAGACCGTCGTCACGGTTACCTCCGCCGACGGCACCGCCGTTCCCGCCACCCTCTGCGTGCCCGTCAAGGTTCCCGAAGGCGGCTGCCCGGGCGTCGTGATGCTCCACGGCACCGGCTCCGCCCGCGACGAGGCCGGCAACGGCTACAAGACCGCGGCTCCCATCCTCGCCGCTCAGTACGGCGTCGCCACCATCCGCATAGACTTCCGCGGCAACGGCGATTCCAAGGCCGAGTACACAGATTACACCTTCAAGACCGCTGTTGAAGACGCTGTGGCGGCGGCAAAATACATAGGCTCCCAGAAGTCCGTCAACGCCGACAAGCTTGGCGTCATGGGCTGGAGCCAGGGCGGTACGGACGCTCTGCTGGCTGCCGGTCAGCATCCTGAAATATTCAAGTGCGTCGTCACCTGGGCAGGCGCCCCGGATCTGAGCGACATGCTCTCCGATGCGGATTACGCAGCCGCCAAGAAGGACGGCTACTTCGTGATGAAGTTCGACTGGCGCACCGATCTGAAGGTCAGCCTCCAGTGGTGCAATGACGTAAAGAACACCGACGTGCTGAAGGTGTTCAAGGACGGCTACAAGGGACCCGTGCTGGCCATCGCCGGCAAGAACGACACCACCGTGGATCCCACCTGGTCCACAAAGATCGTGGCGGCCTCCTCAAATGCCGCCAGCGCCACCCACTTCATCGACGGTATGGATCACACCTTCAACGTATTCTCCGAGACCGATCTCCACAGCCTGATGAACGCGATAACCGCTACCGGCACATATTTCCAGACCAACCTTAAATAACACAAAGTCAATGAGAACCGCCGCATGCCCGGAAGGACATGCGGCGGTTCTTGCTGTTGTGAGAGACTCATATAGAGAGGGATGGGGATGAAAAACGGCTTACGCCGGTTCTTCCATGTCAAGAAAGGCTCTTTCCGTGCTGCCGGCGAAGCCCACTACTTCAAGAGTGTTCATGTCCACATAGCAGCACCAGCTCATGCCGCAGCGTCTGTAATCGGCGGCCTCAAATCTGAAGTAACGGAAATCCACGCGGCCCAGGCGGTCGTCGCCGGTACCGGTGATCTCGACTCTGTCTACAACCACGGCCTCAAGGTCGAAGCCCGCGTAATCCACGGCGGCGATGATGGCGGCTTCCTTTTCCTTTGCGTTGCGTGCAAGTCTTGCTTCGCTGTCCCAGCGTGCGGCGTTATAAAGAATGTTTATCATTTTATTATCCTCCAATATTTGTTGTTTGTTTGTGTTTGGTGTTCTTCCTTACGATGCCAATATACCGGGTCGGGTTAAACCCCAAATAAATCGAATGAAAACAAAGCTTAAAATGTCATTTTAATTTTTGTTTAACCTTTATACGGCATTTATGGCATAATCAAAGCAGAAGGGAGCTGACCGTATGACCGTAAAAAAGCGCCTTAAACACTCCAACGTTATAATGATACTGACACCGGTGATTGTGACCTTCGTTTTGATGATCGGCGGAGCGGGAGTGTTCATTTATAAGGTTGAGACAGTTTATCTGCCAAAACTGGGACTGACTCTCAGCGATCTGAATTTTGTCATGGATCAGTATCAGACGGTTTTCGACACTTTTGAATTGCGCCTATACATATATATGGGCGTGATAATCGGGGTCGTCATCGTCACCATCATCCTTGCCAACATATACCTTACCAGATATATTTCACAGCACATAACAGAACCGCTTGACGAACTTGTCCGCGGCGTGGACCGCATCCGCGGCGGAGATCTGGAAAGTCCGATACGCTATAGGGAGGACGACGAATTCCGCCCTGCCTGCGATGCGGTGGATCTTATGGCGGCGCGGCTGAAGGAGTCCATGGAAAAATCCCAGGAGGAGCAGCAGCGCCGCAAGGAGATGCTGGCCGGCATGTCCCACGATCTGCGCAGCCCGCTGACCTCCATCAGGGCCTATACCGAGGCGCTTATCGACGGCGCGGCCAGAACGCCGGAGGCGCAGATGAAATATCTGGGCATAATCCGCGCCAAGGAGGCGGAAATAGAGGAGATGACGGAGCAGCTGTTTTCGTTTTCCAAGCTGGAGCTCAGCGATTACCCGGTCCATACGGAAAATCTGAACGTCAAAACGGAGATAGAACAGATCACACAGAAGGCCGGAATAGACCACCTGTCTGCGGATACCTCAGGAGTGAGGCCTGAGACGGTGACGGCAGACAGAGCCCTGCTGGAAAGAATAGTGCTGAACGTGCTGGAAAACAGCCGCAAATACAGGGTGGGCCCCACGGCCCATGTGGATATAAGCTCTCTAAGGACGGCCGACGGCGTGGAGTTGCGATTTGAGGACGACGGCCCCGGCGTGTCGGAGGAGCTGCTGCCAAAACTGTTCGAGCCGTTTTTCAGGGCGGATCCGGCGCGCAAGAATCCTTCGGGAGGCAGCGGCCTTGGCCTTGCCATTGTACGCCGCTCCGCCATGCAGATGCACGGCACGGTGAGAGCGGAGAAAAGCAGACTGGGCGGTCTCGCCGTGGTGCTGACGCTCCCGGCGGCTGGACAAAAGGAGGACAACCCATGAGCAGGATACTTATTGTTGAGGACGACCCGGACATCTCCGCTGTGGAGCGGGACTATCTGGAGCTAAGCGATTTCGAAGCGGACATTGCCGAGACCGGGACCGACGGGCTTGCCATGGCGCTGGAGGGCGGCTATGATCTGGTGCTGCTGGATCTGATGCTGCCCGGTCTGGACGGCTTTTCCGTCTGCCGCAAGATCCGGGAGAAAAGCGATATTCCCATCCTGCTGGTGACCGCACGGCGCGAGGACGTGGACAAGATACGCGGTCTGGGCTATGGAGCGGACGATTATATCGAAAAACCTTTTTCACCCAGCGTGCTGGTGGCGCGGGTGAAGGCAAATCTGGCCCAGTACAGGCGGCTTAAGGGCGAAACGCCGGAGGGAAACAAAGAGCTTGCCGGCGGCGGCCTGCGCATAGATACCGACGCCAGAAGGGTGTTCAGGGGCAGCGATGAGCTGCAGCTGAAGAACAAGGAATACGAGCTTCTGCTTTTCCTCATGCGGCACCCCAATCAGGTGTTCAGCCGGGAGGATCTTTACGAGCTCATATGGGGGCTCGAATCCATGGGCGACAACGTGACGGTGGCCGTGCATGTTAACCGCCTGCGTGAAAAAATCGAGGAGGATCCCTCCACGCCGGAGCACATACAGACGGTGTGGGGAGCGGGCTACCGCTTCAAGCCGTGATATAAATTTAACATTAGTTTAACATCGCTTTATCGTCCGTTTAAACGGCCCTGATATCATGGCGCTGTAAGATCGAAGCAAAAGGCCGCAACACGGTAAAAAGGGGATCAATATGAAAGAAAAAGCTATGACGAAGAACTATAAAAAGATATTTATAACACTGCTGGTTGTAGCGCTGGTGCTGGGCGCGGTGACGGGCGCGGCAATACCGCTGACCCTGCGCACGCAGATAAGTGAAAAGAGCGTCATCAGGGAGCAGCTACGCCGACAGTACGAACAGCTGCTGCAGGCCGGAGACCCCCAGGTCAAGGGCGTTGACTGGGATGATTATGAGGATTCACACGAGGGCACCTGGAGCGGACAGATCACTCCGCTGAACCCGGGGAATTACGTTGTGATCGGTGTACTGGGCGCATTTTGGCTTATAGTGCTGGGGTGGTACTGGGTCACGGTGGCTCAGTGGCTTAACAAAAAATCAGGCGAGGCCGGGATGAACACGGCTTTGTGGACCATATTGGGAGCGTTTTTAAACTTCCTTGCCGTGCTGGCCTTCCTGATTGTCAGGAGCAGCCCGCGGCGGCGTTCGCAGCCGCAATAGCGAAAAGCTGAAGGCACCGCCCGCGCTTAACGGCGCGGGCGGCGTATTTTATCCATATTTTTCAAATATATGTATAAACAAGAAGTTTTTTCGTGACACGACATATACCTTTGTGCTAGAATTATGAGCGAAATATTGGGGTTGGATACAAAACTTTTTAAAATTTGTAAAAATCAATGCAATAAAATACTTAAGTTATCCGTTATATTATCAGTGAGGGAGATGTTTCCTATCGAAAACCACTCTGTTTTAGACAGAGAGGGAGCTTTCAGAGAAGGTGAAACGCAGGACAACGAGATCGACGTCCTGATATTCCGCATCGCTCAGGGGGGAAGAGCGGCGCTGGAGACCCTTTACCGGCAGACATCATCGGCCGTATATGCCTATGCTCTGTCAATTCTGAAGAATTCCTCATCGGCGGAAGATGTTATGCAGGACACCTTCGTCAGTATAGCGCAGAATGCTGCGGCGTATTCGTCCCAGGGCAAGCCAATGGCCTGGATAATGACGATAACCCGCAATACTGCGTACATGAAGCTGCAGAAAAGCGAAAACAAAAACCTCTCTCTGGAGGATTATACGGAGACGGATTCCGGACAGGACGAATATTCGGCCAGCGACAGAAAGATAATGCTGAAGATGGCCATGAACGTTCTGACCAAGGAGGAGCGGCAGATAGTGACGCTTCACGCTGTATCCGGTCTCAAGCACAGGGAGATCGCGGATATCACAGGGCTTCCGCTGTCCACGGTACTGACAAAGTACAAGCGGGCTCTGGAAAAGATGAAAAAAGTACTGGGGGGTGACGGCAGTGACGGATGAGTATTTGGAACAACTGATAAAGAGCGAATTCGATGCCGCCGTTCCCGACGATTTCGATAAGATACTTGAAAAGTGCAGAACCTCCGGCTGGGAGGAAAAAAGTTTTTCCGCCGCCCGCAGGCATGAAAACAAGCGCCGCGGCAGCAGCAGAGCCGGATTTCTGGCCGCGGCGGCCATGTTCGTGCTGCTTATCGGCGCAGGTGCGTTTTACCAGACCACAAAGCTGCCGGCGGATATAATCCAGATGGACGTAAACCCCAGCATTGAGCTTACGCTGAACAGATACGGCAAGGTGCTGGAGTGCCAGGCGGCCAACACGGACGCCGACCCGATAGTAGGGGAGTACAAACTCAGCGGACAGTCCGCGGCGCAGGCCGTGGGAAAGCTCACAAACGCTCTGGTTGACGCCGGATACGTCACGGATGATAAAAACGCAGTTCTCCTGTCCGTCATCAGCGACAGCGACAGCAGGGCAAAAAAACTGGCCAATAAGGCGGCCGCATCCGTGAGGAGCGCTGCCAATGATAACGGAATCGACGCCTCGGTCATGACCCAGCACTTTACCGTCAGCGACGAGCTTACGGCGCTGGCAAAGAGCCTGGGAGTATCCTACGGCAAGGCCGCGCTTATCAAAAACTTTGAAGGTCTCATTCCAGAATATGACGCCGCCACGCTTTCAAAGCTTTCGATACGCGATCTTAACGTCCTGGCTGATGAATACGACATCAGCGGAAATTCCTACACTGATTTCGGAACAGTGTCAAGGAACGGGTATGTTTCCGTTTCCGCAGCGGCGGACAAGGTGAGCACCGCGCTCAAGACGGATAAGAAAACGGTTTCCGATATGGCGTACAGAGTCAGTGCGGGCGTCGACGGACTGGAGTATATAATCACGTCCAAGGATTCGAATACGCTGTATACCAGCATTGTGGATGCGGATACCGGCAAACTTATCAAGAGCACTGCCAGTGCCCTGAAGGACGATTCGAATGCCGGCAAGACCGACGACGGCAAAACTCCGGACAGCAGCAACACCTCAAAGCCGTCCGCCGACAAGCCTGTGACGACTGCAAAGCCCACAACAACCGCCAAACCGGCTGCCACCCCGAAGCCCGCGGCGACGCCCAAGCCGGCTGCCACACCCACGCCGGTGGTGGCGCCCAAGCCGGTGGAGACCGACCCGCCGTCCACAGGAACGGATATTGACTGATCTGACGATATTGTTAAAATTTTGGCCGCCCGTTTGCAATAAAACGGGCGGCCTAGTAATTATATGGACAGAGCCGGGAAATTTGTCTCTCAAATATAATCCCCCGGCCTGGAGAAACTGAAATGAAAAAGACTTTGAAACGCGTTATTTCCCTTTGCCTGGTGGCCGTTATGCTCACCGGCGTCATGTATGTCAACGCCTTCGCAGCCACAAACAACAATGTAAAGCAGTACAATAACTGCGTTGTCTTCGGCGACAGCATATGCACAGGCTTTGGCCTTGATACGTACGGCGCATCTGCTACCCATGCAACAGATAAAGACATGGTCACTATGAATGAACAGGCTTCAAGTGGTGTCTTTTGCCCCGGCAGTTATCCGGCAATTGTGGCAAAAGCCGTCGGTGCTGCATCTGTTTACGATGCTGGCCGCCCTGGGCTGCGTTCTGTGGAAGTGCGCAGAATGCTGGACTCCACATATAAGGGAGACCAGTACACAAGTTATGTCATCGATGCCGCGTATATATCGGACGATGACTGGGCCGGACTTGTGAAAAATACTACGTCAGCAGTAAAGAATGCAAATCTCATCACTATTAATATCGGATCAGATGATGTGCTGTTGACCGGAATTATCGCCATGTATGTCTATCTGGGTACTGTTTCTGCCATAAAGAATAGCAGCACGCTTTACACTCAGCTGAAGGAAGCAAAAGTCAAGATGGCAGACTTCAGCACCATTGGCGAGGCCTTCAGTCAGATGATGGATTTAGCCGAAAAGGTCGGCAGCACCAGCGGCGCTCTGGCCGCGCTTTCCTCGGGAGCTATCCAGGGTACTGCCCAGTTCAATGTGAACTGGAACATCATCATCAGAACTATCCATAAGCTCAATCCCACTGCCAAAATAGTTGTGGTGGGTATGTACAATCCATTCCGTGATCTTAAGCTTACTGAAAAATCCGCCGTTAGCATCGGCAAGCTGGCCGATCAGGTCGTCAACATGATGAACCTGTATATGAGCAGTTCTGTATATTCCAAGTACTATACTTTCGTATCAGTGCCGGATACACAGGTCTATACATTTAGTTCACTTGATAAGAATGAATTCAGCAATCAGCTTCTGAAAAACGTTCACCCCACAGCCGACGGCCACGTTTATATGGCAAATCAGATAATCAGCGCGCTGCCCGCAGCCGATACCAGCGCTGCCTCCTGCTCCGTTGTTCAGTACGGACAGAATATAAAAACGGTCTTTTCTTCAATACTTGGTTCTTTCGCGAAGTAAAAAACGGTTATATTTCAAGGGCGCGTTGCAAAACGGAAATGTTTTGCAACGCGCTTTTTTACAGGTAGCGAAGGAGGAGACATGAGCTGGCAAGCAGCTAAAGACCGGTTTTGTGGAAAACCTCGTATGCGAAAGGAGC
>Ga0160425_1002696_pt1 | contig 13977 bp, 10 predicted proteins | sample BioMet8_FD_108193 | JGI IMG/M metagenome (GOLD analysis project Ga0160425, IMG submission 108193) | Microbial communities from bioreactor (seeded with sewage sludge) at Lawrence Berkeley National Lab, California, USA - Biofuel... | ecosystem: Engineered > Bioreactor > Anaerobic > Unclassified ...
GAACTTATAATTATCAGGGAATGATTGTATTCGTGCTGCTTCTCTAACTGTAAGGGATCTTAATTGGTTTATATCTGGATGTATAAAATGATGTCCATCTTTAGCAATATGAGCAAGTATAGCATGAGAATAATTATCTCCGTCAACAACTTTGAACCTATCAAGAAATGAATTTTTGTTCTTATGTGTTTGAAACTCTGGATTTAACTCATTATACTTCAGACGTTTTTTTTCACAATTCCATTTATTTATGGCCTGCCTGTATATTTCAAGATCTATCTTGTTATGAGTTCTTGCTTTATGCTGAATGAGAACGTCGTTTTTCTCTCTAATATTAAACCTTCGAAGGTATTTTGATGATCTTGAAAGAGGCCTGGCATATTTAGTAGCCTGTTCAGTACCTTCTCCAGCCTGTAAAACAGGTAAATCTTTAAAAAGGGCTGAAACAGGAAACTTTACAGGTGGTTTTTCTGGGAACTCAGGGTAAGAAAGATCATACTTATCTTTCCACCCGATAAATATAATTCTTCTTCTATCTTGAAGTACAGAAAAGCCTTTAGAATAAACGATATGAGCTTCCACTTTATACCCATACTTTTCAGTCTCTCTGTGAAAATTTGAATAAATATCTCCACCGTTTGCACTTTTTATTCCTGGCACATTTTCAAATACAAAAAGTTCAGGATTAAAGTTTTTCAAAAATGAGATATAGTACCTGTATAAATAATTACGTGGATCGTCTTTCATCTCCTTTGGTTTTCTGCCCCTACCTGCAACTGAGTATGCCTGACATGGTGGCCCACCTATCATCACATCGACTGAATCGCTATCAATCACATCCAAGTGTGTTTTAATCTCTTTCATCATAGTTTCTTCATTTGATTCTGATATTTCTCCCTGTAATAATCCAATCGATGGAAGTTCCAGTTCTTTAAACTTCTGAGTAAACTCATCTCTGTTGAATTTTCCGGAGATATAATCCCTATAAATCTTTTCATTACTGGAGTTTTTCAGGGCATGGTAAATGGCTCTGGTTTCTAGGGAATTTCTGGCATACTTATCTTTCTCGATATGAGAGACAAATTTGAATCCTTGCTGAAAGAAACCCTCTGAGAGTCCTCCTGCACCAGAAAACATATCAAGAACCGTATATTTTGACTTCATCCAGAAATTCACCGAAAATGTTTATCTTTTTGAATTTGTTAATTATTAAAAAGTTGATTAACATCTGATGGAGTTGAATTATATTAATATGTTGATTTGAACATCTTATTTTAAAATTTTGAATATTTCTTTCTTCAAAACTACACCTTTAAATCACATCCCTTCCTTTTCTATCCCACAATATTACTCTTATAACTTTTATTCGGTGACTCTTTTATGAAGAATAGGCTTTACAAATATTATCCTGAAGATTTCGGGGAACTTACTGTTGACGTTTTGCATATGAATTTGGCGTTTGATGTTTATGATGACAAGACGAATGTGAAATCCTTACTCAGGGTAAGGACAAAGGATGCCCCTATTGAGAAGCTGGAATTAAACTGCAGGGACCTTGAGATCAGGGCTGTAAGCTGCATACAGTACGAGGTTTCTTACAGATACCGGAAGGATGACGCGATTCTTGAGATTAACTTCATGGAAGAGATTCCACCGCATACCGAGGTTGCGGTTGTTACGGATACGGTTTGCAGGCCGACTAAAAATATCCTTGAAGGGCTTTACTATGACGAAACGCCGGCAGGAGCTCCACCTCAGCAGATCACGCAGTGCCAGCAGTGGGGGTTCCAGAGAATTGTGCCGTGCATTGACGATATGGCCGCAAAATGCACTTACAAAACTGCCATAATTGCGGATTCGCGGTACACAAACATCATTACGAATGGGGATGTCGTGGTTGAGAGGCATACCATAAAGCCCGGACGGGACAAAATCGTATATGATAACTCGGTAACTCCAATGGCGACCTATCTCTTTTTCCTGGGGGTTGGGACTTATGCGACCTTTAATAGGGAGTTTGAGTACCCTGACGGAGGCACTTTCATGCTTGAACTGCTTGTGCCGCCTGCCTCAGATGCGGCTGCAGCCGAAAAGGCACTGGATATCCTGCATGATGCGGTTATGTGGGTTTATCTTTTCACAGGGCCTGAGCAGTTCGATGAGGAGAAGCATTCTGTCAGGCTGGAGCTTTGGGACCTTGTCCGCATGCGGGAGAAGATAAAACATGAGGTAAAGCCCGAATCCACGCTGGAAGAAGACCTTACTAAAATCAGGGAAAGACTTGCCGAGCTTAACAGGACCATCAGTCCAGGATACAGGTATACAGGCACCGTCTACCGGGAAATCGGCATGCAGAACTCGGATTTCGGAGGCATGGAAAACGTCGGGAATACCACGATTACCACAAACCGCATAATGCCTTTCCCGCAGATAACGGACCCGGCTTTTGAATACATGACCCGGGTAAAGGCTCACGAATATCACCATAACCAGAATGGGTCCGAAGTCACCGGAAGAAGCCCGTTTGAGATCTGGCTGAACGAAGCAGTGACCGTGCATGTGGAAGAACAGCATCATGCCTTTCTCTTTGGCGAGGACTACAACAGGCTCGGCAGAGTGCTTGAGCTGCTTGCGCCGGCGTCGGGGACCTTTGCCCTGGATGCGGGAGCAGCTTCCATGCCGATCATTCCCGACGGCTTCAATGACCCAAATGACCTGATTACCTCAGTCACCTATGTGAAAGCCCCGGAATACGTGCGCATGGTCGAGGCCCTTATAGGAAAGGATACTTTTGTCAGGGGCCTGGACAGGTACTTCAAAAAGTTCAAACATTCCAACGCAGCCACTCAGGACTGGATTGAAGCCATGGAAGAAGAAAGCGGGCAGCCCTTAAAAGATATGGCTGAAACCTGGCTGAGACAGACTAAATTCCCTGTAGTCGAGGTTTCAGCCGAATATGACGGAGCTTCCAGAAAATTCACATTTTTCCTCAAACAAAAAGTCCCGGATGGTGGAAAACCCTGGGAATTCCCTTTCAGGGCAGCTCTTGTTGACGAAAATGGAAATGAACTTGCCGAGGTCCTGGAAAGGATAAGTGGGGAAACCGCTGAGATTGTGATTGAAAATGTGGATATGCCAGCCTTCCTATCACTTAATAGGGGCTATTCATTCTATGGGAAACTTGTATACAAAGCAAGCCACGAAGAGCTCATGATGCAGGTAAGGAAAGACAGAGATACCATAGGCAGGTTTACGGCTTTCTATACTCTTGTTGACAGGGAAAAACTAAAGCTACTTAAAAACCCTGGATCAAAGCCCTCTGAAGACTTTATTGAGCTTTACTACAGGCTTCTGAATGACCGGCAGCTTCTTGAAAAGGCGGGAGGGCAGTTCCTGACTATTTTTGAGTCTGTTGAGGATGAAGAGTTTGCCCACAGGTACCAGGAGCTTTATGATGTTAAACAGAAACTCCTGAAAGCTGTTGCCCGGAAATATGTAAACTCCGTAATTTCCGCCTATCGCTTCTTTGAAGAATCATCGGTCCCCAGAGATTCAACTCTTGAGGAGACGGCAAGGGTAATCAAGAACCGGCAGGCCAAAAATGTATGTCTTGGCATCCTTGCAACCCTTGATACTTCTGAGATTCATGCAATGATAAAACAACAGTTTGAGACTGCAACCTGTGCAACTGACCGGTTGAGCGCTTTTGCTGCATACCTGAATAGTTCGGCGCCCGACAAAGTTGAAGTCCTGAGAGCCTTTGAAGCGGAGTCAAAGAAAAACCTCGTTGCCTGGGAAGCTTTCCTTTCTGTAATAGGAAGTAACAGCAGCGTTGATGCAGTGGAACTTGTCAGGGAAATGGAAAGGTCAGAAGCTTTCAGGATCGAGCAGACAAATGACCAGCGCGCCCTTTATGGAAGCTTTGCACGCAACCGGAAAAAATCCCTCCAGACCGAGGAAGGCATGGCTCTCTTTGCAGAAATCCTGAGAAAGCTCGCCCCTGTGAACGAGTACAGCACGGTCAATATGCTCAATGCCTTTGCAAACATAGACCAGATGGAATCAAAGTATCATGTCCCGCTGGTAAAGATCCTGGCAGACCTTCTCGGAGAACTTAACGCCCAGAAATACCCGAGTGTTTATAACAGGATCAGAAAACTCCTGCTTGGAGCTCCGGATGCTGTTGCAGCATACATTATGGCGCACGGAGAAATTCCGGGACTGAAGCCGGAAAATAAATAAAATTTTTTGGAGAATCAGCTTATTTAGGGAGTAATAAAGGCTAATCCCTACGATTCAAATCGTGGGATACAGCCGTCAACTCTCTCCTTGTCTCTTTGATGATGACGTTTTTAAACTTCTCAAGCTATACTCTATTGTCAAGTTTTGTTCTGGAAGCTGCAAATACTACATTCGAAGCTGCAAATACTGCATTCTGTATTCAGTTTAGCCCTCATATCTTCCATTAAATACTATCAGGATCTCTTGTTATTGTCCTATCTGGCATGAAAGTGTTTTCAAGTACTTTCATTTCTTTTTGTATGTTATTCAAAGAATATCATGTTCGTTTTTTACTATCAGTACATGCATTTTTCAGCACACGGAAAAATGTGAAATTCCTGCTCGTATTCCCTGTTTTTCCTCTCTTTCAGTCTGTAACTTTTCCCCTCTGATATTAGTTGTCAGACAATGGTGGAGTATTCTATCAAGTACAGCAGTTACTATTACATGTTCCTTTAACATCTCTCCCCATTCTCCATATGACTTATCCGACGTAAAGATAGTCGAACTCTTTTCATAACGTCTGGAAATCAACTAAAACAAACAGTGAGCTCCTTCTTCATCAAATGGGAGATTACCCATAAAGGCTCTGGGGTTCTATGCTTCGTCATCTAAATATTAAATCTATACCATGCGAAAAGTATAAATACTAATCATACTATCTGTAGGGTAGTAACTTGGGTACAACACCACCCTTACAGAGCAATTTAACCAGAACTGTAAGTGTTACCCATCAGTTACTCAATAGATATCTGCGAACAGACCGAAGGCGAACCTGTACCGCTTTCAAAAAATGGATTTGTCCCAACCTCCTAAAAAACGTGGGAGTTTTGAACTCTCATTATCGTGCCTGTAAAAAAACGGGTGAGATCAAAACGGACCTCCGCCGTTATTTCTTTCCCGTAACATCCAGGCTGTTCTCTGGAGAGTTGGATAATAACTGTTCTGGACTAGATTTACAGATCAAAACACTATAAAAACAAGTAAAATTAGGAAAAATGAACGAAAAGCAATCCTGAAATCTGGAACGTCTGGACTCTGGACTCTGGAAAGCTTGTAATCAAAGAAACCTGGAATTGACTAAAGAGGAATCTGATATGAAATTTCCAATGAAAAGAACAGACCGTGACATGTATAGCTGGGATCCATTTGATGACATCAGAAGAATGCAGAACTATATGGAACATATGTTCAGGACTTTTCCTGCACTGGAAAGCCGGTTCGGAAACGAAGCTTTCTCTCCGCTAACTGATGTTATGGAAGAAGATGAGAAAGTAGTTGTGACAACCGACCTGCCCGGGGTTGACAGGGAAGATGTTGAACTCAATCTAAAGGATAACGTTCTGGTAATCAGTGCAGGGAAAGGAAACGAAGAAGAAGCTGAAAAAGAAGGTTACCTCAGAAAAGAACGGTCTTTCATGCGCTATTACCGTGAGATTCCTCTACCCAACGGCGTAACTGAAGAAGGAGCAACTGCACAGCTCAAAAACGGAGTCTTAACTATCACTCTACCTAAAACAAAACCCGTAGCTGGAAAGAGAATCGAGATTGAATAAACCGGCACTCAGGATAAGAATACTCAATACCACATACCACGATACCACATACCACAATCCGAATAAGCTGGATTTCAACTTGATTCCAGCCTGAAAAACTCTCACTCCATAAATCACCTGCGGACAGGCTCAGGAATTGGACTCTGAAAGCCTGCAGGCTGCCCGCAGTACTCTAAAAGCTGCGTAAGAATTCTAAAATGTTTTAAGATAGCCAGGAAACCGCAAGAGTTCTCATTCACCTGAAATATTTTCCTCAATGACCTTGCCACATGGTTCTTTTTCCTTGAAAATCTGCCCTTCGAAACAGGAGACTTCGGCTCCTTTGAGCCAGGCGTCAGGCAAAAGGCCGGCTTTCAGGCAGGTATGGCTCAGAAATTCAATAGAATCCATATTATACTCAGGGGCAACCTGAGGTAGCAAAAGACCCTGACAGTATCCCTGTTTTACAATAAGCCCATGCCTTCCGATTTCGATGTGCTCGGGAAGCTCTTCTGCAGGAGCATTAATCCTTTCGGGCTGGGTAAGAATTGTTACCTCGACAACTATTTTATCAAGCTCATCTTCTCTCACTGAAGGAAAACGCGGGTCCCGTGTTGCCGCAGAAATTGCAGAATCCATAATCGCGTCCTCAAGTCTCGAATCCGGAAACGGATGCCCTATGCAGCCCCTCAGAAGTCCGCTTTCAGTAAGTGTGACAAAAACTCCTCTTTTTTCTCCGAAAACCGGAGAAAGCTCAAAACCCAGTTCCTGAGGTTCCGGAAACTTTTCTTCAGATAGGAATAACTCGATCGTTTTCCTTGCAAGTTTGACTGCATTCCTGCCTTCAACGTCTGTAAGCATATTTGAACCAACACCTCAATTTATTTTGAATTTTTGCCTGTAACTATTAACCAGCATTATATGTGATTACTACCGGCATTACCAGTACTAACAGTGAGTGTTACCAGCATTACCAGTATAACAGTGAGTGTTACCAGCATTACCAGTATAACAGTGATTGTTACCGGCATTACCAGTACTGGCTGCAAATGCCAGATATGCATCTACCCAAGGTTAGTATGATAATATTTACGTGGAAGCTAGTATAACAGTATGTTTATCGGTGCTGGTAAAAGTATATTTCCGGGATTTTACTTTTAAAAAGCCGGAAAATGAAAAGGGTTTTTTAAAAAGAAAAGCCAGGGAGTTTTATAGAAGAGAACTCGCAGAAGGAAACTCCCTAATAGAATACTTATTTTCACAGATGTTATAACTTGCAGGAAACAGAACAATTAGATCTTCTTAGCTTCCTCATATCTCTTAGCTGCAGCCTTCAGAGCCTCTACACCAGGAAGCTTTACTCCGGAGAGATAATCAATTAGTGCCCCACCACCTGTACTGATGTGAGAGAAACGATGTGCAAGCCCAAGATGCTCGACTTCTGCCGAAATATGCCCACCGCCAATAATTGAAAACTCGGATTTAATAGCAGCTTTTATGATCTCATGCGTTCCAAGGGCAAACTCGGCAACTTCGGAAATCCCTGCAGGACCGTTTAAGATAACAGTTTTTGCACTTTCGATTTCACTGGTAAAGTTCACGATGGTTTCAAGCCCAATGTCGTTTATGGGGAGAGAGTCAGATTTAAGTTCAGAGACAGGTACTTCAACCCGTTTCTTATTGTCGTTTAAAGCCACGTCCCTGGGAAGGCCAACTTTATCTTTGAATTTTGCAAGTATACCTTTTGCTTTTTCAATCTGGTCTTCATAGCCCTGGGACTTGATGAAGTCCAGATTTACTTTCCCTATATCTATACCAGATGCCGCAAGTGCCACATTTGCTACTACTCCGGTCAGGAGTACACGGTCAGCCCCTCCATTTGCAAGCACATTTTCCGCCACATGGAGCGAATCATCAACTTTTGCTCCTCCTAGCACGAAAATTGTTGGCCTTTCCCCTCCTTTGATCCCTCGGTCCAGAGATGTGAGCTCCTTTTCCATGACCCTCCCAGCTCCGGTAGGGAGAACCTCAGTAAATCCGACTACGGAAAGTTGAGACCTGTGAGATACGGCAAAGGCATCATTAAGGAAGATATCCACAAAAGGTGCCAGTTTTTTAACCGGATAGGTTTTTGCCTGTTCTGCTGGAGTTCTTTCAAGGCTTTCTTCGGAATAGAACCTTACATTTTCGAGCAGGATGACATCTCCATTTTCCATAGAAGCAATTCTGGTCTTTGCGTAAGTTCCGAAGATATCATCTACATAGAGAACCTGCTTTCCCAGATATTTGGACATCAGGTTGGCATGAGGCTTCATTGTAGTAAAGTCTTTTTTCCCGGGCCTGCTCTGGTGTGCAAGCAAAACAACTTTTGCGTCCTCAAGATCCTTCAAGGTGGCAATATGGCTTCGGATCCGCATATCGTCCAGAATATTACCCTGTGGATCCATAGGGGAGTTCAGGTCAACCCTTACAAGAATTGTCTTTCCGTGTGTGTCAAAATCATCGATTGTAAGAAAGTCTCTAGAAGTCATACCTCAGCGCACCTTTGTGAATGAGATTTTTTATATATATAGTGGAGAATAAAATTTAACAGCAAATTTCAGAGAATTTTTTATCATTGAATAGTGGTTATGTTTGTCATGGAATTTTTTCCATAAATAAGTTTGTTTGTATGCAGGTCTCGTGAGATGGATTACGAATTTTATATAAAAGCCAGAATCAAAAACTGGCCACAATTCAATAATATATCGGGTTACATATAAAAATATTAAAGGAGGTACAAGGCGACGACATATGAAAAGGATAACCATAGAGATTTTGAGGACCGAATCAGAACGATGGTGGAAGCCGGATACGAAACTGTTTCAAGAGAGATAATTAAATGCACCCGATGCCCACTCCACAAAAGTGCAATCAAAAGAGTCATAGGAAAAGGTTCCTGTAACCCGAAAGTTTTCTTCATAGGAGAAGCTCCCGGAAAAAACGAAAATGAAACCGGGATTCCGTTCTATGGCAGGGCAGGAAAAAAACTGGATAAAATGATCGAGTACATGGGGCTTTCCGAAGAAGATTGGATGGTAACAAATACGGTCAAATGCCACCCCCCTGAAAACCGAAGACCCAGTACAAACGAGATCGAGTGCTGTAAGCCCTTCCTGCTTTCTCAGATAATCCTGCTTAACCCGAAAATAATAATTCTTCTTGGTAATACGGCCGAGAAGTCCTTTTGCCCCGGGAAAAAACTCGAATGGGGAGTCCCTGTGGAACACGAGGGAAGAACAATCCTGAAACTTTACCATCCCGCAGCCCTGATTTACACCGCCTCAAAAAAAGAGATCCAGCGTGCTTTCATTGACAAAAACCGTGAGCTATGGAGTTGAACATCCCGGATGAAAGCCAAGCCTTTGCAAAAAAAGTAAAAAACTTACCCGCCCGAAAATTGCCAATTAGGAGATCTTTACTTCAAGAATCCTGCAATAAAGCTTTGCTACGTCTGTTTTACCTTCAAAAATCAGAATAATACGGTCTGAAACGGTCTGTGAATCGATATATCGATTCACAAATTATAAATATCGAGATTTTTACTCTATTATTGGGGTTTGTGTGGAGGTCAGGAACAAGAATTTGAATAAAAAATCGACATCTAATGTCGTAAATTTTAGATTCAAATATCCAATTCCGTAGCATTTAAGATTCAAATCTTGTGCCGTAACATCTAATATTCAAATATCTGAATGTCAAAGCATCTATATTCCAAAATGAAATTTTGAACACAGGTGCCTTAACGCCTTACACTAAACTCGCCGATATATGGACGAAATTAGTTGTATTATGTAGTTTGCCGGGGAAAATATTATTTGGGAGGGTATCATGGCCATGGTGAAAATGTCTCCTGATATAGTTTCGTGTTCTGATGACAAAGGAAACCTTGAAATTCAGATAGATCTGCCTGGAGTAAAGAAAGAGAATATCGAATTAAAGATGGTTGAAGAAGGCTTTTTCGTAAGAGCGAAAAGAGAAGAGACCGGAGTCGAGTACGCCGGGACTTATGCATTCTGCTGCGCGGTTGTCCCTCAAAAAGCGGTCGCCAGATATTGTGATGGAAAACTGTTTGTCATAGTGCCTTACAGGGAGAGTTCAGAGACTGTAGACATTGAAATTCATTGAAAAGGCGAAATAACAAAATCGTTATTGATAGAGTATTCGCGCTGCAAATTTAACTTTTAATCTGGAAAGAATACGGTGGAGGGAAAAAATGCACCCAGTAATCGACTATAAAAAGTGTACCGGAGCTCTTGCCTGCTACGAAGTTTGCCCTGCAGACGTTTTTGATATCGAGGAAATTGATCAAGTAAAAAAGGCAGCTGTAGCCCGTCCGGAAGATTGTATAGAGTGTAACCAGTGTGTGGAAGCCTGCCCGGAAGATGCCATCGAACTTGTTGAAGATTAAATTGGAAAATTCTCCTCGTAATTCTTTGGGACTAAACCTCAGCGGGTTGTTATCCTGGCAGTTATCAAGTCCAGGCGACGAATTAAAATCTGGACTCTAGAAAACTAACAGGTCCTGGGGAAGTAATCCGGAGATTTGAAAAAATAGAAAACGCATATCAGAAAACGCAGATGAAGGAAAACAGGTAGTAAAGTACATCTTAAATATATTAATAAATCTCTTAAAAAACACACAGAATAACAAATTACTATAATTTATAGATATATATATATAATTATATAAATATATAACTATTCTAATGTCATGAGGCTCAAGACTGATTAAAAAGCGAGAAAGAAAAATAAAATCCTCCTTGCTTAGAATTACCGGGTTAAATCAAGATGTGGCAACATAATAGCGTCATTACTTCATCTTTCTGACAAATGCAACTGCCCCCAGTAATGCTACAAGTACCCAAATAGAGCTTAGAAAAGGAATTGATGCTTGAGTAGGGACAGATTCTCTTTTCTGCTTATCCGCTGTTCCTCCGTTTGCTGTCATCCCGGTATCGTTTGTCTGGTTCTCAGTTTGCTTTATAGGGTTTAAGAAAGAAGTACCATTTAATCCAATAGTAGAACTGGATTTTATTACCGGACCAATTGCCACAGCAGTAGGGGATCTTCCTACGGGCACCGTACTATTAACGTTATTTGTGGCTGTGTCAATTACAGAAGTAGTATTGCTCCCATAGTTCATTACATAAACCTTATTCCCATCCGGGGTGACTGCAACTTCGTAAGGATAATTTCCGACACTCACTCTATCTATAACCTCGTTTTTAGTTGTGTCAATAACATCAACAGCGCCTGTATGTGAAGTTGCATCAATATTACTTTTACCTGAATATCTACCAGGTATATCTATTGCTACGTATGCTCTCGTTCCATTCGGGCTGACTGCAATTCCATGTGGCAAGCTCCCCACATTTACTGTGGCTGTAACATTATTTGTTGCCGTGTCAATTACAGAAACAGTACCTTTGTAGTAAGGATAACTATTGGAGTTAACCACATACACCTTTGTTCCATCCGGACTGACTGCAATTCCATGCGGATCTTTTTCCACACTTACTGTGGCTGTAACATTATTTGTTGCCGTGTCGATTACAGAAACATTACCCTGGTAGTCAGGAGGAATGCCGGAGTTCACAGCATATACCTTTTTTCCATCCGGGGAGACTGCAATTTTGTAAGGCAAGTTTCCTACTTTTACTGTGGCTGTAACATTGTTTGTTGCCGTGTCAATTATAGAGATAGTGTTGCTCGCAGTGTTTGCAACATACGCCTTTGTTCCATCTGGAGTGAATGCAACTCCTAAGGGGTAGCTTCCTACGTATATTGTGTCTATTACCTTATTTTTGGCTGCGTCAATTACAGAGACGCTGTTGCTCATGCAGTTTGTCACATATACTCTTGTTCCGTCTGGACTAACTGCAGTCCCTGAGGGCTCGTTTCCCACATTCACCGTAGCTGTAACAGTATCTGTATCAGTGTCAATTACAGAAACATTGTTACTCTCTAAGTTTGCAATATATGCAAATGGTGATGCACCTGCGATACCCATCAGTATTAAAACCGTAAGTGCCGCTATTCCAAAAGCTTTTAAAATGTTACATCTTCTGCATGCTTTATTATATATTGCAATAGGTGAGAGTGAAAACGAAAAAGTGGAAATCGGTATTACTGATATAACTTTACTTTTCATCTATTTTCCCCGATCAGCATTTGTCTAATAATAGTAACGTGGTTTCGCATTCAAAATTAATTACTGTAGTTTAATTATTATAATCCGGTTTTAATAATTTAATTACTATATATACAGTCTTCTGCTATAACCTAAGTCCCACTTTTTTAAGCGCATAAACATCTCATGAAATCGAATTATGCTAATTTTTTAAGCATATAAACTTCAGGCTGTAACTCTTTATGATGTTTTTCAGTGTATCGATTCCAAAACATTTTCACGGACTTGAAATTTCAAATTTATTCATTAACAATGAATTTTTTCAATGATGGACTAGTTCTGGAATCGATACATTAATTCGTTTTTAGGGTGGGTAATGTTTTTTTTAAGGTTGGTAATTTTGTTTTTAGGGTGAGTAATGTTTGTTTTTAGGGTGGGTAATGTTTGTTTTTAGGGTGGTTGGTGCAGGTAGTTAGCTATTTGATATTTTTCCGAAAACAAGGCTTCCCATGTTAGATTTATTTACTCCACTAACGATTTTCTCAAGTGTGAATCCTCCGATTTTATCCCCAATTTTGAGGGTTCTGGCATTTGCATAGTCAATCAGCCAGATCCCGTCAATCTGGACAACACTGTTGTTTCCACGTTGATAGACGTTACTAACATGTACTTTCAGGACAGGGACATTGTCTTCACCTTGAATTTTGTCAAGGTAGCAAGTCCAATTTTCACCAGTTGAAAGGATAGTATCATCTACATATTTTCCATTTTTATCGAATTCAAGCCAAACCTTCTTGCCGGCAACGTCAACCTGCCTGGCCTTGATACTGTAACCCTGGCCGAGATCAAGTTTACTGCCGTCCTTCAGGGTGAATTTGTCACCGCTGTCAAGAAAGAGCCTGGCAAGTTTGTCAACATGACATTTCCAGATTGGGTCGTAATCGGCAATCAGTGGAACATTCTTCTCTCCAAACAAATCAATTACCGGGTATCGTTCGTTAGACCAGCTACTGCATTTATAGCTGGTACTGGCAACATTACAGCTTACAGGAGATTCCGTAACATTTTTAAAAATAAGGCTCCCCAGGTTAGACGAGTTTGTTCCATTGGTGATTTGCTGAAGTGTGAATCCTCCGATTTCATCTCCAATGTTAAGGGTTCTGGCATTTGAATAGTCAATTAGCCAGATGCCATCGATAAAAACGATGCAGTTCTCCACACCTACGAATAACTGTTTGACGTGGACTTTCATGACAACAATATTATTTTCACCCTGAACATTGTCAAGAGTAACAGTCCATGTCTTGTTTTCATCATCAGTATTAACGGAGAGATTTTTATCGGCTATGTGTTGTCCGTCTTTAGTGAACTCTAGCCAGACTTTCTCACTATCAATGTCGATCTGTTTGACTTTGAGAGCGTAACCATTTCCAAAGTCAACTTTTTCACCGTTTTTGAGAGTGTAAGTCTCATTACTATCAACCATTAACCTTGCAAGCTTGTCAACATGTGATTGCCAGATTGAACCATTGTTGGCTAGCAAGGGAACATTTTTCTCTCCAAACAAATCAATTACTGGGTATCGTTCATTAGACCAGCTACTGCATTTATAGCTGGCACTGACAACATTACAGCTTACAGGAGATTTCGTAGTATTTTTGAAAATAAGGCTCCCCAGGTTAGTCGAATTTGTTCCATTGATGATTTTCTGAAGTGTGAACCCTCCGATTTCATCTCCAATGTTAAGGGTTCTGGCATTTGCATAGTCAATTAGCCAGATCCCTTCAATCCGAACGATATTGTCTACTGCCCCCGCGAATAGCTGATTGACATAAACTTTCATGACAACAATATTGTTTTCACCCTGAACATTATCAAGGGTAACATTCCATGTCTTGTTGATATCAGTAGTAGTTGAAACGTTTTGATCAGCAATATATTTGCCATCCCTGGTAAATTCAAGCCAGACCTTCTCATTGTCAATGTCAA
>Ga0160425_1002699_pt1 | contig 13966 bp, 14 predicted proteins | sample BioMet8_FD_108193 | JGI IMG/M metagenome (GOLD analysis project Ga0160425, IMG submission 108193) | Microbial communities from bioreactor (seeded with sewage sludge) at Lawrence Berkeley National Lab, California, USA - Biofuel... | ecosystem: Engineered > Bioreactor > Anaerobic > Unclassified ...
CGGCGATGTGGCCCATGCCCTGAAGGTACGGGCCGATGGCAGCAGGGAATGGGAGACTGCGATAACCGATGTCCGCCCGGATACGATAGAAAAAGTCATCCAGACTTCGGATGGCGGGTACGTGATCCTTGCTACCCGACAGAACCGGTGAGGGGGGAAGGGGGTTTTGCACCTAGCCGGTTCTTTTATAGCGGGGCTGGTACCACGGATCATATCTGGGAAATTATAACGATGCCCTACGCGCAAAACGCCTCGTCGGGTTTTGCGCTACTCACTTACCTAGATCCTGAATTTCGATCAAGGTTCTTGCCCAGCGAGGGCCCGACGAGGCGCCCGAGCGACTCCGAGCATAAGCGAGGAGGGGGAGGAATCGCTAAGGTGAATTCACAGTTCCCGAACTGTAATGAGGAGTCAAATCTCTGATGAGTGAATAAAAGAGAAAAAAATTGAGAAAATTTTTTTCAAAAAACAAATTAGATAAATCTATGAGTGTTCACTGAAAATATATCTATGAATATTTAATGGAGTTTTCAATAATAAAACAGGAGTATCTGCTGATTCTTATTGGTATCCTCTTAATTGTAATTCATGGATTATGGCCAAATTTATTCCTAGTTGATGGAATCACATTAGTAATTCTTTTAATAATGGCAATACCCCTTCTTGCTCATTATTTAAAAAAGGCAAAGATAGTTGGAGCAGAATTAGAGTTTAGAGACGAAATTGCAGCTACTAAAGAATTAGTTGAACTCTCTATCCAAAAAAAAGAAGCTCAAATCCCCAAAGTTCAGAAACTTAAATCTCCTAGTTTAGAAGTCCTAAAATCAGAATCTCCAAAACCGGGTGTTCAAAAAGCCACAACTTTAAAACCGGAAACCATAAAGTCGGAAGTATCAATATCAGAAAACAGCCTGAGTAAAAGGGAGATAAAATCCGAAGTTGTCATTCCACAATTCTGTGTTTTTAATCTAAATACAGTAAAAGAACAATTACATTCAGATCCTGTATTGGCATTAGCAGCTCTTAGAATAGAGATAGAAAAAAAATTGCGTCTCACTGCGGAGCATTATAATGTTCCTCAAAGAGAGCGATACTCTATACGCTCTATCCTTGAAGCATTAAGGAAGAAAGAAATCCTTCATTCTGAGCAAATTGAAGTGATTAATCATATTCAACATTTGTGTAATAAAGCAATTCACGGATTTGAGATTTCTTATGAGGATGCAAAAAAAATTGTTGATATTGCTGAAAGATTGAATTACTCATTCGCTATTGGATACTGGATTAATTTTGAACCAAATCCTGATTATGAAAAAATGGGGTTATTTTGTGAGTGGGAACATTGCATTGAACGTTATCCAGCACATGAAGAATTTAATGAAAATACATGCAAAGTTTTTGGGCATGAGTGTCCTGGGGGAGTTGAACGGGTAAAAAAATGTGGAAAGACATTCGAAGATTTTCCAATATCTAGATTAAAAACATGTAACAAAGATTCAGAAGCAGCAAGACAACGATCTATCTCCTCAAAGCCGCGAAGGAAATATCGTCCATCTGATGATGAATGAAATATCCATGTCAATCTAACCATGGTTTTACTATTGAATTTACCTTTTTTAAAAGAGCATCCGCCCATTAAAAACCGAGTGCTGCTAAGGAGCCGCTGTTTTGGAGGTTAGAATCCACTTCGTTTTTGCTTTTTTTCATGGATTCTACCCCATTATGGGTTAGGATCCTATTATGTCAAATCACAAGATAAGCCTTTTGAATAGTCGAGGAAAAGCGATTTCTGCGAGGCAAAAAAATTACACTTTTGCAATTTTGTGCTGCCGAAAATACTGAGCATTGCTCAGTAAAAATTTAAAAAAATGGCGCGCTGTACTTTTTCAATTCCCTTGAGCAATGCTCAGATCATTATAATTTCAGTGAAGAAGCAGGTGCAATAAACGGTGAAAGCTATTTTAGAATTAGATGGTGCGATTACGACGGAGAACTACGGAGAATTAGGTAGCTTTTTCAGATGCCGTTTTAACGGTATGGCGTTCACGCGCATGTATCCATCTCCTGACTGATTCCTTCATGGAGAAAACGGGCATTATCGTGTCGGAAAACTACACATTACGGTTGAGATCAGCGGGCGCGCGGAAAGTTACGGATAAGATTAACGGATGGCTCAACAGATCCGTTGTCTATCCCGGGAAATAAACGACATGGGATTTTGTGATCTTCCTCAAGGCGCGGGAGTTGGCACACTTCTTGATCGGGAAGCAATCAACCCTTGATCTATCCCGCCCGGATCACGAAATCAACCGTCGGAATGCTGAGGATATCCGCAAAAAGATCATGAGCCTCCCTTATGAGGAATGGAAGATACGCGAATTTTCCAAAAGGACAGTGCATTACATGAAGAAAAACGCAGAGGGAGATCAGCCGTTTTATCTCCAAAAACAGGTGAAGACATGGCTTGATCAATGGGATCAGGGTGCTGATCCGATTAGTCGATGTGCTGATCAACGCTGATTTATCCAGATGCTGATGTGCGGACATGCCGGATATTGATATGGCCCATCAATGGGGATATCAATCGGGATAATGATTGTATCAACAAAGTCACAAGATAAACAATGTCTCCATTTCTTATAACCTTCTAACTTTTCACATAACCTTAAGGTTATATTGGAGACTTAGAAAGTTATATTTACCTTGAAGATAAGGATCAATTATGAAGGTATTAGTTGACATAAATGAGGACTTATTCAATAGAATTAAAGAGGTTAATCAGGGTTCATCCCTCTCAAACTTCATACTAATAGCGATAGAAAATCAAATCTCTCTCGAAAAAGAACAACATATGGATCTCCAAGATTTAGGGGGTTTAATCAAAAAACCTCCAGAAAACACTTTGGTGAAAGAAAAAAACCTCAAAAAACCCGGTGAGGTTATAGACAATCTCGATTTTCTTAAAACCCCTGTTGATTATAACAAACTATCTGGATTCCCATTAAAGAATTCCATTAAGAACGAATACATTTGGGGGCAATATAATAAATTTTTTGCTCTAAAGTTTGCGGTTCGCTATTTGGCATATCTTCAATCTAAAAGTAATCAATTACCTGTAAGTTTAAACGAATTTCACGAGACGTGCGCTCAGGCCGCGTCGCAAATGAAGCAGATACTAATACAGAGCGACACTAATGCAGGACGAGTGTGGGGAGAGGGTTTTTCCACAGGACTTCCGGATAATGAAGAGAAATCACGCTCCCGGTTTAAACGCCATTTCATCGGTTATCAGGATACAAAGGGAAATCCTGTTGGAGCATTAACGGATATTGGATTTATTGTAATAGATAATGGAAAGGTCGCATTATCTCAATACGGTCTCGCTTTTGCGAAAATTAAAAATCCTATTCTAGATGACGACCCATTTTCGTCATATTTATTCAGTTGGGAAGAACAGAAATATTTGATAGATCATATAAAAAATAATATTTCTATTGAATGGAATGGTATGAAAAGTGTAATTCATTGGATAAATGAAGGTATGAACTCCCCGAAAAAATTAAACGCAAAATTTGCGACTTTGGACAATACGTGGACATCAAAGATGGCAAATACCTACAGGACGGGCATGTTAGCAAGGATGCTGGATTTAGGTTTTATTTGTCGGAAGAAAATCGGAGTGAAGTCAAACTACATTGTAACGGAAAACGGGACTAAAGCTATGGTGGATGTATGATCGACCAAAAAATTATCAATAAATTGTTAAAGGCAAATACGTCTTCGGCTCTTGAAGATATCATTGAAGAAATAAAAGATGATATTGAATGGGTGCCATTAGGAGGAAATCCAAACAATCATGGTATAATTTCCATGGGTTCAGAACCTTATGATGGCATAACAGAGCGAATCACTAACGCCATTGACGCAATGATTGAATTGCATGTTGAATTACAACCTGAATTAAAGCAATTGGCCAGCCCCCGAAGTGCAGTTGAAAAAATATACGATCTAAAAGAGGGAAATCTCCGCTATGCAGATAAGGAGAAAATCGGAAAACTCGCATCAAATATCCAATTAAAGTTTTTAGATGGAGATGAACCAAAAAGACCTACAATTGAAATAAGGGATCGGGGAATTGGCCAACATCCCGGTGATTTTTCCTCAACTCTATTGAGTCTAAATCAACAAAATAAAGTAACAAAGTTATACCTTATCGGTGCATTCGGGCAAGGTGGCCAAACTTCGTTTTCAAATTGCAAAGATGGATATGCAATTGTCATTTCAAGAAAAGCACAACCCCACCTAAAAAATGGGCAAAAAGACGAGATTGGTTGGAGTATCATTCGATATTACGATCCTTCAACAGAAGACCAAATTTGGAAAGTGGGATATTACCAGTATTGCAGAGATAAAAATACAAAAAATACCTTTACTGTAAATCCAAAAAATATTAATTTCGCGTTTGAACATGGAACAATCATTAGATTAATTTCATATGGCCTAACGAAAGGAACGAGTGACGTTTTACAAGCGGCAAATACGGCTTGGAGTTATATTAGTCAATCCCTCTTTGATCCAATATTGCCGATTCGAATTTTTGAGAGCCGTGAAAGATATCAGGATAAGGTGAAACATAAAGAAAAGAATCGTGCATTACCAGGATTAGCTCCGAGATTATGGAGTGGGGGGAAAGGTGAAAGTGCAACCATTCCGATTAAAAATGAATATTCTGTCGACTTAGGAAAACATGGGAAAATAAAAATAAATTATTGGTGTCTGAACCCAGTTGCCGAACCCGGCGTACCAATTAAATGGCACGACATAAAGAAGGGATTTGTATCCGGGAATCATGCGATTTTTATAACTTTAAATGGACAGCGTCATGGAGTTGAAACAACAACTTTCCTACGAGATATGGTTAAACTTCCGTATGCATCGGATTATCTCATCGTTCAGGTAGATTGCGATGGACTATCTAATATTGCAAAAAAAGAACTTGTCTCTTCGACACGCGAACGCTTAAGGAACAGTGATATGAAGGATACGCTATTCGAAGAAGTATCCATGCATTTAAAAAATGATAGAAATATCCTCGCGTTTGAGAAGCAGCAGATGGATCGTATAATTAATGCAACTGCGTTTAAGGAAACAACGAAGATTCGCAAATTAGTTGGTGAGTATATCCTCCAAAATAAGGAATTAAGCAATCTCCTCTTTAAAAATAGTGATGAAAAAACAATAAAAACTGTTGAATCCCCTAATATCTCCCGTGAACTCCCAAATGAGCGTGATGAAAGCGAGAGCACCGATAACGATGATATTACAGATCAAGAATTAGAAGTTCCGCCATTGCTAGAAATTCCAACTTTCCTAAAAATTGCAAATAAAAAAGATCCTATCCCAATAGAAAAGGGTGGATCTGTATTAATTCGGTTAGAGACTGATGTAAACGACGCATATTTGGACAATGAATTTTCTTCACGACTGAAATTTTCTACCAACAAGAATCAAATTAAAGAGAAAAGTCATTCAAAATTACGAAACGGGAAAATATCTTATTATTTATTTTGCCCAATGTCCGTAAGAATTACATCAAAAGATAAAATAACCTTCTCTCTTGAATTACCTGATGGCCACACCCTTACAGTGGAAAGAGAGATAGTCTGTGTTGAACCTCGCCCCAGAAAAAGGATAAAAGAGACTATTCGATTGCCCGATCCAAAAATAATGCCCTTATCTAGGAACGATGAGTTATGGAACTCAAATGGCTATGACGAAAATTCTGTGGGAGAAATCTGGCTGAAAGATAGCAATTCGGCGATCCTAGTAAGTATAGAAAATATGCATTTTGTCAAAGCTCTCAAAAAAATTGATCAGGCAATGATAGAGACAACAAAAGCTCGCTATGTAGCTGCAATTGCATATTTCTTATTATTACGGGAGGTCGATATTCGAAAAGGGACACATCCCGAAACAGCGACCTTAAAGAATGATTCAGATAATCAAGACCCCAAATCTTCATTAGAATTACAGCGTCTTGCAAAAACTGTATCCGTTCTAGTTGCACCAATTGAAAATATTTAATCGCTTTTTTGGAAGATTTCGATATACTGGTGATGAATATTTTGAACAAATGCATATGGATATCCATAGGGAAAGAGCATTTTGTTGTTTTGTGCAAGTATCGTTACACCCCTGAGTGTGTATCCCTGTTTTTGAAAGATATTTATCGTATCAATATGGAAGGGATAAAATTTTGATTTATGATAGAAATCACCAACAATTAGTGCAAAATATTTTCCTGTTTTTAGAACGCGGTAGCATTCAGAAGACATATCATTTATTTTCTTTAGGAAAGCCTCATAGTCCTTAATATTACCAAGATCATTGTCGCTATTCGAATATTTTGTAGATAAGCCTTTCTCAACTCTCTGACGTTGTTTATAATCCGGATTTTTATTCAGAATCCCCCAATAGGGAGGGCTAGTTACAATAAAATCAATTGTTTCCTCTTTTAATTTCGGCAGTCGTTTTAGACAATCATCTCGTATGATTTTTAATTTAACCGTATTTCGTAGGGCTTCGGGGATCTCTCTCTCTAATCTCTCTTTTCCTAACTTTGCCCACTTCGTTGAAATCTCAATGCCTATTGCACTTCGCCCAGAAAGTCCCGCAGCCTTCAACGTCGATGCAACGCCACAGAAGGGATCTAATACTACCATTTCCGGTTTTGTAAATAAATTTATCAATTTAATAATATCCTGGTATGAGAATGGTGCAGGGTGTAATTTCTCAATTTCAGTATATTCGTTGGTATTTCCTAAACCCTTTTGATACCAAAATGATTTGGATAATTGAATCCACTCTTTACCAGACAAATTGTTCAGTTTATTTCTAGGATCAATTGTAGTAACATCTGATGTTTTGGTAGGATCTAAAAAAGTATTACTCATCGATTTCACCCCTTAAAAAGGGGATTTTTTTGATTGATTCCATATTTGACATTCATTAGCCAAAACACAACGATATTTCTGACAATATCTGCATCTGACCGACCTAGCTCTCCCTTCATGCTTTTAAGAGATTCCCATTGTTCAGCTGTAAACGTAACAAGGACACGTTTTGGCTTTTTATTTCCCATTTATATCAAAAATATATATTTAAGATATAAATATCTTTTGGCCCAGACGTGCTGCAAAATGTGGAGAAATAAAAAATAACGAATAAGTTGTACCTGTCGGATAGAATGTTATGAAAATGCAAGACGGTTCAAGAAATATTCCGCCAGAAATTTAGTTTTTAAAACTGGGATGTAGTAATTGCACTTCAATAGTGCGAAGGACTAAATTCGAACTTCACATCTCATTCTTCATAAAATAGAATTGAACTAGATGCCTCTCTAGAAAGATTGTTTTCAGAAAATGCAATGTCATTTTTGTGAATGTTCAATCCAATCTCTCGGTTTTCGATCCCGGTATCCAATCCAGGTAAAGGGAATTCTCGCCGCTTTGCCTTTTTTCCTAACAAACTCCTGATATTCCTTGCACCACCCCCAGTGCCCATACACAGCTTTAACGCTGTGGAATTTTTTCTTACAATAGGGACAACGCAGAGATATAGCAATCACCCTCTTTTTTAATGATCCAAAAACGGGGAATAACCCCGGTAGAAGTAAAGACGGGAACCATTATGGTTCCCCCTTTGCTTTATTCTTTTTAATCGATTTTTTCTTGAGGACAGCTTGGAGTCTTGTCAGCTCACAACAATTGCATTTGCCCTCGGGTTTGTCTTCCTTGCCGCTTATTTTTGCGGATTGAGAAGATTCTGCCTTCTGATCGAACAGACTCTTTTTTGCTTCGATGTTGTCGTCCTTTTGGGGTTCGAGAACCTCTAAAAACACTTTTCCGTCCATGGTAACTTTATGGACAGTCATGGTTTCCCCTGGCGGTTCTGGCAGATTCGATTTAACAGAGTCTTGTACCTCCCCCTCGGAAAGGGATTGATCCGGCATTCTATCCGGTTCAGAAATTGCTTCATTTCCTTGAATGTCATGTTTCGATACGATCTTGCAAACCAGCGTTGTTGGATCCGAAGGATCGGTTGGTTTACATTGCAAGATAATTTCAGAATTATCGTTTTGGTTAGTCATATTTTCATCTCAATAAACAGGGGGTCAAAAAGATCCTACGAAAGATACCGCTCGGAAATTTTCCAGCGTGCAGGGCTGCCTTTTCCAACCTTAACAATAACGCCATCGACCCTGAGTTTGGCAAACTCTTTAATGGAGATATGGCAAAGTGCAATTGCCTCGCTGAAATAGAAGTCTGATTTCCCAAACATCCGTATCAACGAAGTTACTGCGTCTCGGCTTGATGAGGCAAATCCCCGTAATCCCGTAGGAATCGTTAGTTCCTCCCTTGAGTCATACCCATTTTTTGGGTTTTTTGCGAGGAAGACGGTCCAGTAAGTTCCCATCATCCATCAGCAAGATATAATTCTGCCACAAGACGATGGAGCTCAGAGAGATGATTCAGTTGTTCCTGAGTCAATTTACGTCGAACCATGTTTCCACGCAGATTAAACTGGTTCCCTAAGAAGTAAAAGCGAAGATCACGAAAAACAGCTAAAAATCGTATATACCGTATTTACTGCAATTTTTTTCAGAATTGCGAATCCAATTCTTGATCTTGTATATACGACCTAGCGTATATACTAGTGGGGAGTAATCAGAAGTATGGCTGGACTACCCTGGTCTGATCTTTTCGTTCAAGATTCGCGAGATAAACAGAACAAAGTCATAGGCAACACACGGGAGAAAGTCGCTCTATTCATCTATCTGATGACCTGTGAGACAGATTATGGATACAATATCTCTAAGAATTTTCGAAAAGCTTACCACCAAAAAACGTGGACTGGGATAAAATCCCGTAATCTTCTCCATCCCAGTAAAATCAGTCTTATCTTGAAAAGCATGCAAAAAGATGGAATATTACTGACATTGGATGAGAAAAAAGAAGTATACCCGTTCTGTTCAGGTAATTCCCTGCCAAACAACTCTGAAACACTCTCAAGAGAGTATTATTGTATCAACCCTGATGTCATCTTACACCCCTATAAAATGATATTTTCATCAGAATGTCGTACAAACGTCCGAAAAGCTCTTCAAGAAAGCGAAAGTCCGTCCGTCCAAAACGATCCCAAAAAACCTCTCTCCATTTTGGAAAATCTGCCCGGTTTTGACGCTACGCGGCGTAAATTTCTCCGCAAGTCTATGTCAGATCTTGAATTGTATTTTCATTTCACCCTTCATTACGCAGATACAGAAAATGTTGAGGACTCGGAAAACTCTCCTCTTGTTCGATACGATTATCTTCAGTACCTTTCAACCCTTACGCTCATCCAATATTATGGGATCACTCCGGATCGAATACTGAAATATCTCAATAATATTCCTGAATTGGACTATCTTACCGTATTGGTGACAACCCAATTTTTCGCGGAAGAAATCAATCGAATATATTCAAATTTTCAATTGGTTATCCATATCAGGAATGCGGAAAAGGGAGGTATGCCTGTTTCCTTAGAAGAACAGAAAAACCTCAAAAAAATTTTGGCGAAAAACCGTTTTTTTACAAGTTTTAAAAAACTCGACGCATCATGGTCGGGTATCTATGATGCATTTAATCCGGATCCCACAAAAACGCTAATATATCCTCCCGAAAACTCATTGCCCCTATATATGTTGATGGAAACGAATGTCGGAATGGAGGTAAAACGGACACGCAGACAGCTGAAAAAGTGAAAGTTATCCCTCATTTGCCTAACGAGTCCCCAAATTTTTAAAATAATAGGGTCAATTGCTTTGATCTACGGGATCAGCCCATTTTAGGTAGATTTCACCCAGTATTGATATTATAGCGATAGCCAAAATCTCTGAAATGACCATTATTACAACCGCTGGCAAATACATCGATGGTGAAAAATCTGATATTGGATCATATGTCCCGTGACTTTGCTCTATCTTTAAAAAAACGAAAAGTAGCAATAAAAGCAAGGTTGTACAAATAAAAGAAAAATACAAAGATTTTATTTGCTCTTTATAGAGATTTATATTCAGCAATCGACCGTTGTCCGAATTAAATTCAACCGGCTCTTCGGGAATTTTTCTCTCTTTTACTAAACAAATAAAAAAATGTACAGATGATGAAACTTCAGATATTCTGCCATTTTCAAAAGTAAAAAGTCCCTGTTTTGTCGGATTACTCAGTAATCGGAATGATAATAAAAAAGCAGGAACCATCGCCAGCGTTATAAAAAAGGAGATATCTGAAAGAGACAGCACAGTACTTCCTGAAAAACTTGCAATTGCATCAACGGATTCCGAGGTTTGAGAATGCAAGAGAAATAATATGACTAAAAAGAGAGGAATAGCAATAATAAAATTATACTTGAAGACTTTTTTAACTTTTTCCGGGAATTTTTCTCCAAAGAAACATTCCTCTTCATGATTATCATTAGTTTTTATCAGTCGATGATATATCCCCAATTTTGAAATCGAATCGAAGATGACTGGCAAATATAGAATGAAAAAGATTACTATTACTACTGCAAATAGGAGGAGGACAATGGTTACAAATGCCGTTAAACCTATGACCGTAAGGACTAATTGCCCAAATTCCTTGAGAATTTCAATTGCTGCTTGTGACATATTGAAAGGGATGGGAAATTGATCGAATTGTGGCAAGACGGGAATAATTCTTGATGTCTTTGTTTACGCTTATTATTTGTTAATAGTTATTAAAGCCATTTTCATATTCTACCTGATGCTTATCGTATCAATGTCACCACAACATTGACATTCACCGCCCTCTCCGCATCGGCCCCATCCTTAATAAAATACGCATTTTCAATAACCAAATAATAGCTCCCTTGTGAGGGCAACGAATATTTGACGGATTTCCTAGCGACATTTTTGAACGAGACTGCATTTATCGAAAAATCCGACCCCTGTTCGAATGCCTTTGAATAGACCTGATAACTCTGTTCGTCCATAATGAAAATATCGACCGGTGCACCATCGGTTACAACATCGATATTGAATTGATACCCTTTATCTCCAGCAAGGAGATAATAGACCATGGTTTCTCTCTCAATCCTTTTTGTTTCATCAATGATGGATATCCCCGTGGCACGCTTGTCAGCACTCTCTTGAATCAGTTGACCTGCGGTATCCGAACCGGCATGTGCCGCTGCGGTCATACCTGCATCTTTCAACGCAGATTCGCCGCCCTTCATTGCTGCATGGGTGCATCCTGAAAAAAGGATGAAGAGTACAACGAGACCAAACAGAACCGCTCCCATAACCGGTGATTTTTTCCCGAATATCTGATTAGTTATCATTTGATCACCCGGTTAATGGCCCTCAAATGAATTCAGCACGCCATCAAAGAGCACGCGGGCATCCTCCTTACTTTTGTAACTGCTGGTAAAAAGGACAAAGTATCGTTGACTCGGAAGATCTTCCCACAGGGCAAATACACCATATAACATTTTTCCATTTTCAGTGAGATCGTGCCCTTCAAATGTAGCATAATGAATAGTATTTCCCGAATGAGTCGATGTTTGAATAGAACTTACCTGAATATCCGGAACATCTTTTTGAAAAAAATGGGTAACTGAGGTAAACATTTCCTGAATAAATTCTTGAGATATCGGTTTTCCCTGAGCTCCCCAAAATAAAGCAATTCCTTGGTTTTCGGTGTTATTAAACTGAAGTTGTCCATTGTAATATGAGGCGCTTGAATATCCATCCGCACGTGTGTTGATGGGAATTATGGAAGGGTGGTTAAAGGATATGCCATAATTCGAGTAGTTCACCCATTGGTATTCCGGATCGTGTGATCCCGCCATATACCCCATTCCCACGCCGATGATAAGGAGAATAAGGAATGAAATTCCCAAAAGGGAAACTATCCATGGAACAAATCCCCACTCGTTACTTGACGGGTGAACTTTTGTTATCACCCAGTATAGAGCAAATAACGCGATCAGTGACAAGATAAAAATAATGGCAAAATTTGAGCTCCAGATAAAACCAAAAATGAGGGATAATCCTAAAACAACCCATTCGCCCGTCGTCGTATTTTCAAACATTTTCCATCAATTTTAGTAAGTCTTGCACCTATAAAATGTTGACCAATTGTTCTACATATGGTCAACTTAACCTAATTACGCCTGCTGATGAGTTTTAGTAATCGCTTATGGTTGGAAAAACAAAAAAACACACGGGATTCCGGATGCCTCCTGATATTGAGAAGAACGTCAATGCCTTAATTGACAATAAGGAATTCAATACAAAATCCGAGGTTTTTGTTACGGCACTCCGATTTTATTTTGCCAACCGAGAATCCAATTTTGAAGATAAGATTGAAGCATTCTTCTTATCGGAACGTGGTAAAGCCCTTATGAATAAATTGATAAAAAATGCTAACTCCGCGAAAACTCATTAGATTTTCTCAGTTATCTTTTGTTTTCTCTAAAAAGAGTGAACTTTTCAAGCAACACTCATCAGGTTTTCCCGGATCATCTGCATGATTCTCTTGTATTCCGGTGTTGCCTCAATATCGCGTTTCAACTGTTCAATCCCGATTTCGGCTTCATCGGACAATGGTTGTCCGCATACCGAACAGAACTGGGATGTCGGCGCATTGATCGTATTGCAGTTGGTGCATTGCCGGGCATCCATGGAAACAGAACGCCGTTCTGCCGGTTTCCGGATCCCCTGCCGTTCAAGGATCTCGTTATCGATATCATCATCGGTCAAGTGAAGATAGGTCGGAAACATTGTTGTATTGATGTTCCCCCACATCGTTTTCTTCACAGTCGATTCATGATACCCCTGCCGGATCATGGCCGTGATACGGGAATGGCGCAACAGGTGAGGCGTGATCCTTTTTGTGATCCCCGCGCGTTTTGCGATCTTTTTCATCTGCATCGCCACAGCGGGATACTGGAGTGGCAGCTTTTGGAACGAGAGAAAAACCAATGATTCTGCGGTGGCTGAAAACGGATAATCGTTTTTCCACTGAATAAGATACTGCGTTGCTGCCAAGAGCCTGACATACCGTGGGCGCCCGGTTTTCTCATTGACATTGATGATAGTGCCGTACTCGTCAAACTTCACCTGTCCCCACGTTAACTGCCCGATCTCTTCGCACCGGAACCCGCCTTCATACATCGTTGCTATAATCGCCCGGTCCCGGGAGTTTTCGCAGGCTTCGATCAATGCCCGGATCTCGTCTTCCGAAAACATCTGCTGGGCCGTTTTGGTCATTCGGTCTGACGATGGGGCCTTGATCTCATCGATCTTTGCTCGTGGTACTGAAGATAGGCCATTTGCAATCAGCCACCGGTAAAACCGTTTCAGCACCAGCATGAAATCCCGTCGGGTATTCTGTTTGTACGGCGCTCCATTGTACTGTCGGGCTTCACGTAACAGCTCGATCCCCCGGTACAAATCCGGGATCGTGTTGGTCGGGTACGGGCCTATGAACTGCCGCCAGGACACAAGGGTAAAAATGAGTTTGTTGGCCCGTCCGGTGCTGATCCCTTTTGTTGCCTTGAGCTCGGCAACAAAATTCCGGATTAACCGGGCATCTTCTGCGGTGAGCTTTCCCTTTTCCATCGAACGGGTAATTGAATGATCGGCATATGCGCTCTGTGAATTGTGAAACGGACGCACATATCTTGTCGGTGCCGATCGCTTTTTCGATGGTGTCACGTCACATGGGTTTCCGGAAATACGGAAAAAGGTATCTTTAGGGAACCTAACCTGAAAAACAGATGCTGCTAAGGGGATTCGAACCCCTGTCGCGAGCGTGAGAGGCTCGCATGATTGGCCGGTCTACACTATAGCAGCGTTAATTGCCTAATACCATGGGCGATGGAGTTACTTAAAGGTTGCCAG
>Ga0160425_1002704_pt1 | contig 13945 bp, 18 predicted proteins | sample BioMet8_FD_108193 | JGI IMG/M metagenome (GOLD analysis project Ga0160425, IMG submission 108193) | Microbial communities from bioreactor (seeded with sewage sludge) at Lawrence Berkeley National Lab, California, USA - Biofuel... | ecosystem: Engineered > Bioreactor > Anaerobic > Unclassified ...
GTCGGTCTTTCCTTCGACAAGGGTGTAGTGTTTCCGGCACGGCTGGGCGCACATGCCACGGTTCCCGCTCCGCCCCCCGATGACCGATGAGAGCAGGCACTGGCCCGAGTAACTGTAGCAGAGGGCCCCGTGGGCGAATATTTCAAGGCCAACGGGAATGTCGCGGACCGCTTCTGCGATTCCTTCGATCTCCGTAAGGGAAAGTTCGCGGGCAAGCACGACCCGGGAAAATCCCTGCCCGCATGCCCAGCGCACTCCTTCGGCATTGTGGATCGTGAGCTGGGTCGATGCATGCAGGACAAGGCCGGGGACAATCTCCCGGGCAATGGCGGCGAGGCCCGGGTCCTGGATAAGGACGGCATCGGCCCCCAGCGTATACAGGCGGACAAGGTATCCAGCAGCACCGGCAAGCTCCCGGTCGTGGATCAGCGTGTTGACCGTTACGTAGACCCGGACACCCCGTGCATGCGCATACGCGATTGCAGCCGCAATCTCGTCGTCGGAAAAGTTCTTTGCAAATTTCCGGGCCCCGAACTGTTTCCCGCTTAAATATATGGCATCGGCTCCTGCGGCAATGGCCGCCCGGAATGCTTCCGGTGATCCGGCAGGTGCGAGCAGTTCGGGGATTTTTGTGGGAACGGGGGGTAGGGGTTCTGACATGCGTCCTTCCTTTCTTATGAGAACAACAACCGTATAACACCGAGGGTGGCAAGGGTGGTTACGAGCCCGGCAATAATATAGCCGGCCATCGTGATCGCAAACGACCTGCCTTCGTTCCACCCGAAGAGCCAGGAGACCGGTGCGCAGATATAGACACCGACCAGGATCTCGCACGGGAAGAGACCGAGGATTCCGTACCGGTCGAACATCCGCGACCGCGTGGCAATGGCATGGACCCGTGAAAGGAGCCCTGCAACGCGTTCCGAGGTATGGCCGATGAGATCGAGGACACCATAGATCCCCAGGAAGATCCCGGCCTCGATGGCTGTCGCAGCGCAGAAGACATAGGCGGCAGGGAGGCCCAGGCCGATACCGATGGGGATCGACCCGTACTCGATGAGAAATGCGCTTGCGATGAGGCCGTACACCGGGGCAAGGGGAAGACCGAGCAGGATGGCGGCACCGAGCGGCAGGACGATTGAAGGAATGATGCATGCGGCAAGTGCCACGCCGATTCGCTGAGCCGCTGCCAGAACTGCCGCCCGGTCCATAAGAAAACAGCATATTGTCTACCTGGGAGGGGATAAACCGGTATCCCCGAAAAAAACGGCGCAGGCGTATCTTTTTGTGGCGCGGGGGCGAACGCATCATATATGCAGATCGTTGCCTCGCTTACCAATCCCCTGCTGGCCGGCCGGGCACAGGAACAGGGTGCCACCATGGTCGAGCTCCGCTTCGACCTGATCGCCGGCGACCCGGTTGCGGCAGTACGGCAGTGCAAAGAGCACTGTTCCCTCCCGATTATCGCCACTTACCGCTCCGCACAGGAGGGCGGCCGCTACTTCGGGAGCCCGGAAGAGTGGAAAGCGAAGATCGCCCCGATCATCCCGCTCGTGGAGTACGTTGATGTGGAGCAGCAGTTTTCAAAAGAGGCCGGGCCGGTAAAGGAGGCAGGAAAGCAGATCATCGCCTCCCTCCATGCGGTACAGATGCTGCCGCTCCAGGTGCTCTTTCTGGTGGAACAGGAGCTCCGGCGCTACGGGGATATCCCGAAGATCATCGTGACCCCGGAGAACGAGGACGATGTCCTCAATCTTGCCTCATTTACCCGTGCCGCAAAGAAGCCGATCTGTACCGGGGTCATGGGCGAGCGGTTCCGGTATGCCCGTGCCATCCTCCCGCTCTTTGGTTCGGAGCTGGTGTACTGCCACACGGGAGAAGCAACCGCCGCCGGGCAGTATTCGGTCGAAGAGTTCGTGGCCCTGAGAAAACTGCTGGCCTGAATACCAAAACGTTTTTTTTATTGGGGGTAGGCCCCCCCTTTTTGCCCGGGAGTGGGGAGGAGGGGGTCCGGTACGAAAAATTTTGGAGGGGGGGACGGGGGGTATCCAACAATTTGGAGGTGAGGGGGGTACCCCCACCCCTTTATGCGATCACCCCCCCCCTTGTCCGTGACCGGAGAGGTAGTCCCCCCTCCCCGTCTCGCCGGACGCTCCACGCGAAATGCAGGTCTTGGAACTGGAAGGAGGGGGGGGTAGTCCCCTCATTTTGGCTGGACAAGGGGGGTGGGGGGTCTGTTCATGAAAATAGAAAACCCGGGGGAGGGGGGTGGCAACAATTTTGGAGGACACCCCCCCTGCCCGGATCATTTGGGGAGGGGTGGGGGGGTCATGGGCCGAAATTTTTTTGAGAATTGTTGGGTCGGGACCTGAGGTTTTTGAATAATTCTTGGCAGTGGGACTCTGTTTTTTTGAAAATCCGGAGCAACGCGATTACGCTTTTTAGAAAATCCTCAGCAACTCAATCACGGTTTTTCTGAAATCTTTAGTAACGCGCTTCGCGGTTTTTAGAAAATTCGCGGCTCCGTGCCCGGGCATTTTTCGTGAAAACCAGCACAACCTGACAAGTAACCGTCGGAAAACTGTGATGAATATTGGTGGGCCGGGTGTTTTAGAGGTGGACGCGATGCCTATTTTTCTGATAATTGCCGGCACCTACATTATGTTTTTTTTAAAATCCTTAGTAACGCGATTGACGTTTTTAGAAAATCCTCAGCAACCCAATCAAGGATTTTGGAAAATTCGCAGCAGGTCGCGCGAACATTTTTGAGAATCCTCAGCCCGCGACCAGAGGTTTCCCGGAAAAGTGCGAAGGAATAGGTGGAGCTGCCGGGTTTACAGAACCAGAGGATGGGGGCTGTCGCCCCCATACCCCCACGAACGAGGAACGCCGCCGCCCCCGACGGGGCGCCCCCGCGGCGGATCAATTATCTAAAAAATACGAGCGTTTCTTAGCCAGGGATGATCCTCTGGAGGGGGGGGTTCTCCCTTGGGGAGATCCTCAAGCGCCAAGAACTGCCCAATAAACAGACGAACTGTTATGTGAAGCTTTGAGTTACATACCAAAATTTATAAAACTCACATATATGAACTGTGAAAACTGAAGTGTTCCCGATTCAAGAAAACATGACTGATTTTTCAGTTCAAGATTAAAAGCAAAAACAAATATATCACAAAAAACAAAAATGTGTTAAATAAAATTATGATTAAATAGAAGGTAATTACTGATCGATAATCGGATAATAGAGTGGTCGGTGTTAAATAACGTTTTTTCAAATCTCCAAAAAAACGAGAATAAACTATCCCTTGATCGGTGTTATATTACTAATACTGATTTTTGTTATCCCTCCAACATACGCAGCCGGATATTATAATATGCCGCGGGTAACAATCGGGGTATTTGATGAGAATAACCAAGCTCCTCTTACTAATGCAAAAGTTTTCTTAGATAGTAGTTCTGTAGGGTTTACTTTAACAGGATATACCAAATCCGATGGATTGATTGTTTTCCCGTTATATAATAGACCTATCCCAAATACTCGAAAAGTTACAGTATCCTTAAAAGGATATCGCACCGTTACCCGTGTAATGGATGGCTCTCAAGTATACCAAGATATTTTTTTAGAACCTGTTGAACCAATTGTTACGGCACGGGTTTATACCCCCATTCCAACACAAATACCGACTATAGCAGCGATTGCGACAACAGAGTCCCAAACGACATTCGATCTATTGGGACAAATTGACATTTTCGGAACAATCCAAACGTTGGGAATTATTTTCATTTTTAAAGCCATTTTTGGGTTAATCTGTGCCATCATTTTATTAATTTTTTTGGCAGTTATCGGTTATGCCGCATTTATTATTCTAAATCGGTATTTTAGAAAAAATCCCCGTCTTAAAAAACTAAAAATGCCGTATGTGAATAATTTACGTGCCCAGATACAACATCAGAATGAACAATTACAAAAGATAGAAAAAGAACTTACACACACTCCATCGGATTCCACAATTTATAATAATAAAGGTATAACACTTTTCTCACTCGGGGAGTTAGTATTCCGTTTGGCAAAAGTTGATAAAACGGTCAATCTTTCTGCTGTCGTAATTTGTTATAAAGAAGCTATAAAGGCTTTTTATAAGTCTATTTCATTAAATAAAAACGACGCTGATGTATGGAATAATCTGGGTTTGATTTATCGTGAACAAACCAGGTACCAAGATGCCCTTAAATCCGTTGAAAACGCACTTACAATAGATCCTGCCAATACAAAAGCACGGTGCAATAAAGGTGTTATTCAATTCTGTCTTCACCAATATGAGGATTCAAGGGTAAGTTTGAATAAGTGTATTTCATCTGAAGAAAATAATGCAGAAGCCTTGCAGTTTCTCGGACGGATCTGTGGTGCCAATAAAAACTTTTCAGAAGCTCTCCAATACATTAAACAATCCCTAGATGTTGATCCCACCGATGATGAATCGTGGTTGTTGAAAGGAGGTGTTCTAGAGGATGAGGTCTGGTCGGAATTGATACCAACTGACCCCATCAACGAGGAATTTAACAGTTGCATTAGACAACTGACTCCTGATGAAAATAACCGACTTAACCAAGCTATTACCGCATTAGAGAAAAGTGTTACCCTTAATCCTGGGAATATTGATGCTTGGATCTCACTTGGAAGATTGTATCGCAGCCACCTCCATTATCATGAGGTAGTGGATACCATGGAGGACATACTACTCCTTGATGAAAAAATGGTTCCCGCACTGTGCGAAAAAGGAGAGGCATTATCTGCTCTTCGAAAAAATCGGGAAGCTTTAAAATCGTATGATAAAGCTCTTGCATTTAATTCCCCGTTGAGAGGCTTTATCTTTTCAGATAAAGGATTTGTATATCTCAAATGCAAAAAAAACCAAAAAGCTTTAGAAATGTTTGAAGAATCCCTCAAAATAATACCAAAGGATATCCATGCATTGAGGGGTAAAGGTCAAGCGCTCGCAGCACTTCGCAAATATCAGGATGCTTTAAACGTATGGAATGATTTACTTAAAATATCCCAACAAAATCCGTTTTTACTGTGTGAAAAAGGACGAGCTTTTCATGGACTCCACTTATATGATGATGCTGTAACGTGTTATGATGAAGCCCTCATAATTAACCCTAATAATATTATTATTTTGAATGAAAAAGGGCGTACTCTCTTTGCTCAGCATAAATTTTCAGCTGGACTAATCTGCTATAAGAGAATTATCTCTATCAAAGTCACTGAGTTAAGCGAAAAGTACAAAGAAAAAGGCATAGAGAAATTATTCGAGTGGAGTGTTGATTCGATTGTCGAATTAATTACCGGGGAGCGTGCCGATAGACATAAACAATAATTGTAGTATACAAGCTCCACCTAACACACCTCGAGCAAACCATTTTACGTACTGGTTCACTCCCTACCATTGTCCTGCCAATACGGGCAGGTGTTTTGTTTCAGTTTCACTGGCTACAAAAAAAGAGAAACACTCCACAGGGTATCAAAACATCACCTCCGACCCGTACGATCAGTACGGTAGGGTGTAACAAGACTGTGCGTTAAGGCATCCAATATTGCCTTATCGCACATCTCCCGCTTGATTTCATGGAAGGGACTGTTGGTGATTAAGGCACTTGATCCGTTTATCACAAGGAAGCGTAATCTAGAAGAGTATATAAATAAAGGTCAGGGATTCTCACTTTCGGTCCTGATGCGAGGGAAGGGATTCGAACCCTTGAACTCCTTCGAGGCTGGACCCTAAATCTAGTACCAAACAACGGGACTATATCTGCAAAACTCTATAGTTCTGTATGGACCTGCTGGACAAGTTCAAAAAACTGGACGCGGTAAACCGTCAATATTTCATCGATTACCTCCGATACCTAGAGCTCAAAAACAATAACCAGAAGACGGCCGAGACAAAGCTCTGGAGGATCTATATCTTCCTGATCTGGTTCAAATTCGGGGACGCCAAGTCGGTCAAACCCAAGGACCTGGAGAGCTATTACCTGGACCGCAAAAAGACGCACTCCCCGGTCACGGCATTCGGGGATCTCCGGGAAATGGGCCGTTTTTTCTCATGGCTCCTTCCCGATCGGAAGCTCATCACCTTCAAGCCCAAGCCGCCCCAGCACGAAGTCCCGCCCGAGAAGGTCCTCCAGCCGGCAAATGTACGCACGCTCCTGGAGTGCTGCGAGAGCCAGCGGGACCGGGCCCTGGTCGCCATCCTTTGGGATTCCGGGGCGAGGGTATCGGAGATCCTTGATTGCAATGTCGGGCACGTAACATTGGACCGGTACGGAGCGGTGATCTCCGTGAACGGAAAGACCGGCCGGCGCAATATCCGCCTCATCTCTTCAGTCCCGGATATACAAGCCTGGATAAACATCCACCCCCTGAAACACGATCCCGAGGCCCCGCTCTTCGTCACCTCCCGGCGACGGGGAACAACTGTCAAGAGAATCACTGTCCGCAGGGTCGAAAACATCCTTTCCCGGCTCGGGGACCTTGCCGGATGCCCCAGGGATACCAACCCCCATGCATTCCGACACGGCCGCCTCACGGTTCGGGGCAAGCAATTAACCGAGGCAGAGCTCAGGGAATACGCCGGGTGGAGCCGGCGCTCGGCCATGGCCGCGGTGTACGTGCACCTCTCCGGCCGCGATATCGATAACAAGATCCTCGAAATCGAAGGCGTCAAACCGGAGGAAGGCCCGGTCCCGGATCCGATGGCCGCGGTCATCTGTCCGCGGTGCAAACGTGCCAATCCTCCTGACGCTCGATTCTGCATGGTCTGCTCAATGGCGATGACGGATAAGGTTGCCCAAGAACTTCAAGAGGCACAGCAGCAGGCCGAACTCCAACCAGAATACCAGGTACTAGTCGAAAAATTTAAGAATGAACTGGCGATGATGCAATCTAACAAGAAAATGCCTTTTGCAAACAGTTAACTAAAAAAATGCGATTAATATAATAAATCAATTTTCCTTTAGTTTTTTCCGCTTTTGCCAAACATGTGTCGACGATGTAGTATACAAATCCACACTATTCTACTATTTATACATTTCGTGCGTATTTATTATTACATTATTTGTAATAATGTGGTGATCTTAACGGCGTCAATTCTAGTTGATAAGAACGGTGTGGAATTTGTTTTTACAACGGTAGTCCTCCCAAAAATCACCCGTGATGAGGCAAAAAAAGCAAAAATTCCATTGTCTGGGACTCTCCGAACAGCACTAGATAAGGAACTTGCCAAAAGGAGGGTTGGGGCCGAAAATGCTACCAACACCAAGGCCCCGACATCCTTGCCTACAACCGATGAACGGAGGGGCATATGAGTTCTCTTTCTGCCGATACTTCAACGTTGCCACAACCTCGGCCTATCCCCGGTTTCACCGTCGACCGGGAAACCTTGGAGTATTTGAAGAAAAATAATATCCTTTGTTACTTGGTCGCTCTTGCATGTCTGGAAGACGGCAGATGGAAACTCGCCCACCCCGAAGCCTCTGATGAGCACGCGGTATCTAGAGGGGTAAGTGCATGTCAGGGGATGAATTGATGAGCACCCCCACTGAAGAAATCCTCCAGCTCCTCACGAGCGTAGATGGAAATCAGCCATGGAACCGGATCAGGGGCAAGCGCAATGAGGAAGGCCAGCTGATCAAGGGAGAGCCCGAAGAAGCATGGCAGGCATTCATGCACTATCGCAATATGCAGTACCTGCCCTTGACAGATGGGGAAGGACCGCGCCGGCTACTGCGGGTAGCGGAACGGCTGAACAAAAAGATCACGCTCATACAGCGCTGGTCCTCAAAATGGAATTGGCCGGCCCGGGTCCTGGCATTTGATAGAGCCATGATCTCAAAACAGGCAGAGGAGGATGCCTGGCAGCTCCAAAAGGCAAGGGAACGGGTAGCATGGCAGACGCAAATGCTCGCAATGAAAGGGTGCCATGCCCTAAAACAGAAAGCCGCAGGGATCGAAAATGCCCGCGATCAGTTGTGAGGGGGCCCGCGTTTCAAATCCCACTGTTGAAAGTACCCCCAAAAGTAACAGCAAAGTAACAGGTCAAAATACACCGAAAGTAACTGATACTTTCTGTATGATAGTGGGCATCTTGAAAGCGGAACCTCAAAGGAAATTTACAGTTTCCGAAATTGTCCACTGTACTCCTCTGACACGCCAAGCTGTAAAAATGGCATTAAGCCGGTATGCTCGACCGGAAAATCCTGCACCCGTCCGTCGAGTAGGCCACGGGTTTTATGCTTACGATCCATTGAAGAACAGTACCACACTCGAAAAGGTAGCCCGGGAAGGGGAATTAAAATTCGAAAATGTTGTGCTCATGCATGTTACTTTGGGGGCACACCCCCCAACCCTGTTACCCGATTTTGAGAGCCCTAGGACCCAACAAAACGATCAAAGTAACAGCAGTACCCCCACTCTAAAAACCGGGTATCCGCGTCGCTTACCCTTGGGACAACAAATCTCATGGGAGATCTTCGATAACGGGACGGAAATAATCCGCCTCGCGGCAAACGGGCACCGTCCGTTCAGCCCGGATCACCTCCTCACCCTTTTTGAGGAATTACGGCGAGACGGATTAAACGATTCCTGGACATGTGCAAGCGTGGAGGTCAACGCAGATAGTCGGGATCTTCGGGTAGATGCCTCCTCGATCAGTGTTTCAGTCCTGACCGGATTACTCGTCAAAGTCTATCAGCACGGACCCTTCGCCCGCGTTGAATTGGCCGATAGACGTACGGTCCCGCTCAAAGAGGTCCTTGAACTCGTGCGGGGAATCTGCACACAGACAGACTATCGGGAAATCCTTCGGCAAAATGCACAGATTAAGGAGAACCTGAAAACGGTCAGTGGGGAGGCCCGGCTTTCGCTCAATCTCTCCAGAAAAACCCGGGAACGACTGGCTGAATGTAGAAAAGAGCACCAGGCCTCTTGATGGCAAAGCGGGGAATACTAGTAAGAGAGGGGGTCTGACGGGGATCGTCTCCTGATGGTGCGACTTTTCTTTAAATGTCCCATGATCATAGCCATGTCCATATGCCCGGACTAAGCGATTCGATCCCGATAGAGGGGAGCACGCAGGAGCTTACATCGACCCACGTGCTCGTTTATCCAAAACAAAAAGAGTTTGCAAAAACTCACAACCTTTCGATGTCCCAGATCCTCCGAGCGGGTCTTGATGCAAAGATGAAAAACAATGAATCCCCCGGGGGTCCCTGATGGCAGATCAGGGTGGAAAGATCCGGTCCTTGTATATCGCCTTGACAATCGCCGATAAAGCATCCGCGGCTGTATCTGGGATCCAGGCAACGGTTGACAAGTTCAAGTCACAGACACTCGGAGTGGTTCAGCCGTATATCGATAAGGTCGAAGGGATCCAAAAGTCGTATGATAATGCTGTTTCCGGCGTGAGGATGTATGCCGCCTCGGTGCAGTCCGGGCTTTCTGTCGCCACACAGTACGTCCAGAAACATAAGGAAGTACTTGCAGTAATGGGTGGCGAGCTGGCCCTGCTCGGGGCAGAAGGCAAAGCGTACTATTCTGAAGGGGTTGAAGATGCAGCCAAATATGCCGATGCTTACGATGTGCTCTATCAGAAGATGGGAGCCAACACGGATGCATATCTCGAAAAAATGAGAGATGCCACTGATGGGACGGTCAGCGATCTGACGATCATTCAGTCCACCACAAAAGCCATGTCTATGGGTCTGGACCCTCAAGCATTCGCCCAGCTTGCCGAGATCTCCCGTGTTGCTGCACGAAATACTGGTGAGGACCCTACAGACGCCTACTCCAAACTATTGACTTCTGTTGAAACGATGAGGACCGGGATGCTGAACCAGATCGGGATCTCGGTCCGGGCGCAGGATGCCTATGCCCGGTACGCGGCAACGATCGGAAAGACTGCCGGCCAACTCACCCTGGCAGAGCGCAGGCAGGCGTTCCTGAATGCGGTATTACTCGAGGGGCAGAAAATCACCGATAAATCCGATCTCTCGCAGGAAAGCTACACCGAACAGATGTCGAAGTTTAACAATACTCTGTCAGATGTCCGACGGGCATTAGGTGAATCTGTTCTGCCGGTACTGGCTTGGGTCGAGGAAAAATTAGATGTTATTTTGCAGCTTTTCATGCGATTCCCGGCCCCTGTCAAAACCGCCATTGGAATCTTCGGTTTGCTCACTGTAGGACTTACGCTTGTTGGTGGTGCACTACTGGTCCAGAACTGGTTAGTGGGGGCCCTGGCTAAACAGCACGTCTCTCTCTTTGGAGCTGTTACCATGACAGGTACCGCGTACAAGGATTTCCTGCTCGCGCTTCTGGGGGTAGTTCCTGCTGAAGGAGCTGCGGCCGGCGCTTCAGTAAGCCTCACCGGGGCACTTTACGGGCTGGCCGGCGGGGTGTGGGCGGTACTTGCTCCGCTCCTGCCGTTCATCGCTGTTGCACTGGCGATAGGGGGTGCAGTCTGGCTCCTCTGGGACCTATTCAACATGGGATGGGAGAACTCGGCACTTCATCGCGGGATCGCCTCATTGCAGAAATCGCTGGACCTTCTTTGGAAGAGTCCCGCATTCCGGGTATTGGCATGGCTCAACCCCTCCACCCGATCTATTACAACCGCAGCAACAGCAAACGATCTCTGGAACGCTTCGGCTGCTGCCCAGAGAGTGCAGAACGTAACCACTTCTTCTGCATTCAGCCCGGCGCCGGTTCAGCAGAACAACCTTTCCGTGGATGTGAACATCCCCTCGCTCAAGACAGAGGCCATGAGTAAGGAAGACCTGTCAAAACAGATTGAGAAAGGAGTACAGAAAGGACTGGGGTCCGGGATGGATAACCTTGTCACCAACCTCCTCAATAAAAAAGTAAAAACGGACTTCCTTGCTGAAGGGGTGCACTGAACGGGACGCACTCTCTCGGTTGAAAAGTGCAGTTCTTTATATACTAACGGTCATTGAAATGCCTGAAAAAACTCCGGAAAACACCAAATCCGACCCAAGCACACCATCGGTCGAACAGCATCCCAGCCAAGGTACAGGATCCGGGAAAAAAATTTCCCGTGAAGAGCTTGAGCGGATGAGCTCGGAACTGGTTCGCAGCCTGCATAGGCGGGCTGTTGGTCGCAGGTTCAAACCGGTACCTGCAGATGCCCGGCGGTTACAGTTTGCCCGGGCTTGCATTCAGGCAATTCAGGCCCATGCTTCGCTGATTAGGGATGCCGAGATCGAAGAACTCAAACAGATGATCAAGGATCTAGACAAACACACGCGAACGGAAGAATAATGACGAGCCTTGAAAGTTTACGGCGTGAGGTTGAGCGACTCCAAAAAAACCAAAGTTCTGGGACAAAATATCCCCGCTATATTATGGTTCTTTTTGGTAAGGGCGGAGAACAGAAAAACGGCATTTTTGCTGAACTTCAGATTATGGACGGCCCACGTGTCGCGGAGATCAAGAACCTCACAAAACAGGGGTATCTCCGTTTTTGTAAGGATCATAGAATAGATCCCTGAAAAAGAGGGTCACTGGTTGTTTGGAGGCTGCTGGTCAGATACGGCTTGGGCTTGCTGCGCCCCTCTCGATGCGCCGATATACTCTAAAGCACCGAAGAGGGCCAGCAAAACACCAGCAATCGTCATAATAAATACGATTTCCCATGTATGTCCTTTCAGTACAAGAATGGTCCCGAGGAAAAGCCCCAGAAGGCTTGCAATCACTCCGATAACAATAACCCACGCCCAATCCGTTCTACTCGACATAATAGGACTGTATTATTAAGATCTCCCCTTTATTTTTGCCGTTTTAATCGTACAGCAATATTTGGACGAGGATATGGATATATACCCTGTAAACGGAGTGTTTCTTAATAATGTCCGTCGTTCCGATCCCCTGCATGATCCGGGGGTTGTGTATGGTCAACGCCTGTAATCAGGGTTCGACATGTTCAAAACGCCGAGTCCCTCTCACATTTCCCGCGGTGATCGTAGATCGGAAGAACAGAACGGTCTATGGAGAGATCTACCTGAATTATGCGGTGGATGAGATGATGGCAGGCCACCAAACCCGGCTTGCCCAGGTCCCCTGTTTCAACCCGGGATGCACGCATACGATCCTAATGACTTCGAACGAAAAACGGGACCTGCTGCTCTCTTTTGATGAAAAATACGATAAGACTGCCTTACCGGTTTGCTCGGCGGCATGTCAGATGGAGCTCTTGGAAATGTATCGAAAAAACCCGTATCTATTTCAAAGCAAGAATTGACTGGACACAATCTCCCGGGCAGTCCCGTTCGGAACGCCAACGAAATTTTGAAGCGCTCACTCCTCTGAATCAAGAGGTTCAATCAGTATCGCCACTACCTTTTTCCCGGCCCACGATTTTGGGACAAATATCCGGGCACTGTTTCCACCGTTCGCCGCGGTCTTTTCCACAACCCCATAACCTGAAAATTTAAACTCCTGTTTCTCCATTGTAACAATGTTGTAACAACAATGTATATATAGGTAGGTCTGTAACATTATTGTTGTTACAAAGTGACAAAATAAGGTGTTGGACATGAAGGATGAATCAATGACGGAATTAACGGTCAAAGTACCGCGACGATGGGCGGATTTCTTCAAAGAATATTACGAGGTAACCGGATACGACCGCCAAGGTAACGCAACAGGTACCATGGACAGAATCATTAACATCTACCTTCAGGATCTCGATCCCGAGCTTCAAGTCTATTTTATGAAAAAATATACTCTATCTGATGTTTGCCAACTTCCCCGCAAGGTCCGTCAATACGCCGCTGGCAAAGAGGTTGCAGAAACACCGATCCCCGCTGGCCCCCTTGGTGAAAAACTGGTTTCTTTTGCTCAGGAGGGAGTGATTGACCGGTGGGTCCTTGATGCCGCCGCCCGTGAGATCGGGGTAGAGCTTCCCGGCCAGTTCCCTCCCCCAATAACGTGGTGATCTTCCCCTTTGTAAGCCGCGAGGATCTCTTCCTGGGCTCGTTCGAGCAGCGTACGATAGAATCCAGCATCGAAGGTTGTTGCCTCCCACGCCGGTTCCACGCAGTACCGTTTTGCATCGGTAACAACATACTCGATCTTCATCCCCGGTTCGATCTCAATCCCTCGGTCTCGGTATGCCTGCACCGCAGCCCCCTCAAGGCATCGGTGTCGGTAGGTAGTCCGGCTGATCCTCCGTCCAATGGCCATCAGCTTTGGGTCTGCGGCAGGCAGTGCAGCCACCGTCTCTCGGAAGATTTCGACAACTTCGCTTCTGCATGCGCCAAGCTCCGCAACGGTTGTTGCCCGGGCCATCACCTCAAACATCCGGCGTTGCATCCCCCGCACGTATTCCGGGGTATCGTGCCGGCGGGCCGCAATCCCCCGGACCTGCTGACGATCCGGCTCGATTGCCACGATCTCGATTCGTGGAGGGTATCTGCTCAGGAAGATGCTGTTTTAAGAATCGAATGCGTGGGCCCGGATTCGAACCGGGGAACTCCTGCGAGACAGGGTCCTAAGCCCTGCGCCTTTGACCGGGCTTGGCAACCCACGCGCATGATCTCATTTGTATCAGGTACCTAAATCTTGTCCCTGACCCTAAATCCAGCGCCTTTGACCGGGCTTGGCAACCCTCGCTTTGCCGGTATATTTGTCGGGCAGGAATTAAGAGGGTATCGTGCGGCAGGCAGAGCCGGCAGTATGGACCGTTACATCTCGACCTTGGTCACGACACCATGGATCTTGTCGGACGGCAGCCGATAGAACTGCACCACCGAAGGAGTCAGGTGCTTTATCGCGCCGAAGATCTTCCATGCCGCATGGTTGGTCACGATATCTTCCATGCCGTAGAAGATGGTCTTCTCATCGATATCCGCCTCTTTTAAGATAGTCGAAATA
>Ga0160425_1002706_pt1 | contig 13928 bp, 9 predicted proteins | sample BioMet8_FD_108193 | JGI IMG/M metagenome (GOLD analysis project Ga0160425, IMG submission 108193) | Microbial communities from bioreactor (seeded with sewage sludge) at Lawrence Berkeley National Lab, California, USA - Biofuel... | ecosystem: Engineered > Bioreactor > Anaerobic > Unclassified ...
ACGCGCGCGCGGTGTTCCGTATTCCAACCTTTCTCTGTTTGCGGAAAACCAGATACAGGTGGACGACTATGGCAACGTGTCTGCGCCGGCCGGCCGTTTCCGCAGAACAACGCAGGTTCTCGTCGATTCGCCCACGACCAACCTGACGACGATGACGGTGACCACCGATATTTGCATTTGCTCGCGATGGGGGTGGAGAAAGTTTTTCCACCCGATCACATCGGGCCTTTATAAATGCCATTTTACGGACGAAAACGAACAGATGACGTTCATATTCACCGAATATCTTAAATCGAATTGAGGCCCGCCCATGCGTAAGGGGTTTACTTTGCTTGAAACCGTTTTTGCGGTTGCGATTTTCGGCCTTGTCGTCGGCTTGACGATGGGGTCGTGGTTGCTTTTCATGTACAAGTCGAACCGCGTCAACACGCAGGCTTCGCTCGATATGGATGTTCGTCGCCTGATCGAGCGGTTCCGCTACGATGTTCGCGAAACCGCGCGGGAGACGATCGTTTTTTATCCGGAAAAACAGGAGCCCTATCAGGCCGTCAGTTTTGCGGCTCCGGGCTCTGGCACGAACGGGATGGTTGAGATGACGGCCGACGGTTCGAACATTCTGTGGCGCCAGACGGTGGTTTATCACGTATATGACCGTTCGCCCCACCAGATGCGCCGCACGGTGTTTTCCAACCGGAACAACAGCGCGTCATATGCGGATCGTTATGATCAGATTTCCAAGGTGGTGGCAACGGGAAGCGGTGAGAGCGCCTGCCTTTCGGGCGAAAGCGCGGTCACTCAGGTCATGTTTGAGAATCTGTTCACGGGAAGGCTGTGGCATGCCGAGGCGGAGTTCGACGGATACGCCGCCGTTCCCAACACGATCGAGAAAGTGACCTGCGGCAGTCTGTCTCTGGGGTCCGGCAGCCATACGGTCACATTTACGTCCGAGGGCAAGAACGCGTCTTCGTCCGGTTATGCGCTTCGGCTGGACCGGCTGTCGGCAAGTGTAAGCGGCTGGCCGATGGAGGCCGAGTACCGCGCCACGTCGGGGTCGGCGTGCGCGCCCTATTTTGTCGGACAGGGGCTTGCAGGCGCGGCATACGGTCTGCTGGCCGGCACGTCGGCGCAGGACGATTCCGTTTCCGTTACGATGCTGAACGACGCGATTGAGGAGAGCGTGTTCGTCGGCGAAAACCGGAACGTGTCCTTTTCCAATACGGTTGTCCGGTTCGACGCGACAAACCCGCCGACGGGATTTGAGTCCGGCGTTTATGTGGCCAAACTGGACGGCCAATTTGGAACGGATAAAAATTGGGAGGTCGATGATCAGACGGCCTATAGTACCCGTGATAACTATTATAATCCGACTAACTGTGTCATGCGGATACCTGTGATGGCGGATCCTAATCGGAACGCCGATGGTGAACCGGTGGCGTATGGTTTAAAGAAAGCAGGATACGGGCCTGTTTTTCGTCTTTACAAATCAACGAATAATGGTTCGCTTGAACTGTCAAATCCATCCTTCGCGGTTGTGGATCCGTCCGATGTCCCGATCAAATTTAACAGCACTTTGCTCCCAAAAGTGACACCAGCAGCGTTGATCCCTTTGGTCTTTTGGCAGAACGGGGTGATCAAGTCAAGTTGGGGGACTTGCACGAAGCAGGCGTATTTGGAGTTAAGGCCCGCGACAGCGGTGTCAATCCCTTTGGGGAGCACGCTGATGCTACAATTTCAAGTTTCCGTTGTGAACTATAGTACAGATAGTAGCAGTGGCGACCGCTTCACTCGATATTTGGTAAATCGTTACGATAATGCGTCGGGGATTAAGCGATTGCCCGGATGCTGGGCTATTCCGGGAGGCAGTAGTAATATGCTGGCTGTGGCGGATTGGTCGACGGACTCGAGGTTGGTCACAGAATATGTCCTGCCGACACTGGAGGCTGTGACGGTTGATTATGCCGACGGGGGCGATTATATCTCTCATCCGTATGATACGAGCTCTTCGGCTGGGAAGGCGAAAACGATTTCATGGGATGCGGACGTTCCTTCGGGGGCGAGTCTGACTCTGTATGCGCGAACGGGCGACACGCTGACGGACGACGGGTTTGGTATTTCGGACGCTTCTGACTGGCAGAATGTGGCTTCCGCCATCAACGGCTCTCAGATTTCAAGCGGCACCGGCCGGTATGTACAGTTCCGTGCGTTGTTTGCGGCTCAGCCCGCCAGCCAGTATCCCGGCTTGGGAGGGGTGGGGAGCGCGGGGCCCTACCGGAGCGCGACGCCCCGGCTTCGGCGGGTGTTGCTTTCTTGGGACGGCGAAGAGAAGTATGTGGATATTGCGGCGACCCTGCTGAAGGGGCCGGACTGCGGACGCTTCAGCGTGAAGGTCGACGACAAGCCGCTGGTGCGCGGCGTGACCATGGAGATTGAAATTTTCAAGGATGTGACAACGCAGGGCGGTGTTCAGAAAGAGCGTTTGCGGTCGGCGATGACGGCGGAGGTTGAGCCCCGCAACAGCGGCAAATAGGTGTGCGGTTAGACGGAAGGAGGTTTGATGTGATGAAGCAACAGCAAAAGGGTTCTGTGGTGGTCCTCGTATTGGGGGTCATTAGCGCGATCATGATCGTGTGCGGTATGCTCGGGTATAGCGCGACCCAACAGATGCGCACATCGGAGATCTCGCGGGAGATGTTGCGCGCGCGGCTGATCGCCGAATCGGGGTTGAACAAGGCATACAATTCGGTCAAAAAGAATTTTGCCGGCATCTCAACCTATTCCGATGCGGCCTCGTTCGGCGGTGGGACCTATACCGTCAAACTGGCCGAGTTTCGGCAAGATTCGGGCGTTCAGCGCGCGCGTTTGGTTTCGGAGGGCGTGTGCGGAATCGGGCATTCCACCGTGTCGATCGACCTGGAGAACCGCCCGACGACAAGCAGTTCGATCACGAACACCTTTTATGCGTTGGCGTACGACCTTCTGGTGGGCGGCCAGTTGTATCTCAACGGCGATCTCCGCACGCAAGTGAACCAGATTTTTGCCAATGGCAACATAACGGTTAGCGGCAATAGTCAGTTTGCTGACGCAACGACGATCGCAAGCGCTGCGGCGGTCATCATAAAGAATGCGGGTAAAATTTCGGGCACGTACACAACGGAAGAGAACCAGCCGCAGCAGGAGATCTATCCGGAAGCGCTGCAGGCGGCCATCAATGTGCTGATCGCCTATGCGCAGATGAACGGCGCCGTGTATGCGAGCGGCGCGGACATTCCGGCTTCCCCTCCGGGGGGCGTTACCTTCTGCACCGGATCGTCTTCCGGATGGAGCAAGACGGGCACGGGCACCTTCATCTTTCTTGGCGATGTTTCGTTGCAGGGGGCAGGCGTGAACATTACGGCGCAGGACGGTTTTCCGGCGCTTGTTGTGCTGAGCGCGAGCAATGTCCATTTGAACGCCGGCACGGTGATTTATGGCGCGATCATCATGCCGAACGCCAGTCTGGACATCAATGGGCATGCGGAGATTCATGGGGTGATTCTTGTGGGCCAGGGTGTGTCCGGAAACGGTACAGCCGATTTGTACCCTTGGGGTGGCCAAGGCTTTAACTTGCCTTCGCTGGCCGCAACCAGTGATAATGTGGTAATTACGGCATGGCATTGATGGGGTGTGCGGAGCCCGATGGGGGCTTGAGTACTCATCGCACGGGGAGTTGAGAATGGCGTATGCGAAAATTTTAGAAAAAGACGCGGTTTTGCTTGTCCGGGCGCTTGGGCTTTTGGTCAACCAAGCGTCTGTCTATGGCCCCACGCATAAAGTCACGCGCATGGCGGCTGGCAGCGTTTTTTCTGAATTGGCTCGGATGGTCGCGGCCTACGGCTCTGTGGAAATCGTCGCGAATGAAAAAGAAGTGCTCGTTAACGGGTCGGCGGAAGGCATAGGGCCTGTGGTGGGCAAGAATCTTTCGGATCGGATGGCGCTGCACAAAATCGGCGGCATTGTCTTTTTGTCGCCTTCCGACCTGAATGAGTTTCTGACGTGCGTTTCCCTTTTTGGGAGCCAACCGTTTGCTTTAGCGGCGGACGGCGGATTTGAGGGCGCGGTTAAAAAGGCAAAGTTGCGTAGCATACAAGTGGTGACCGTGGCTTTTCAGCGTGTGGTGGGGGATTCACCCGCTGAGCCTCCCCCTCCGGTTCCTGAGCCGGAGCCGAAAGCGCATCCGGCGCCTTCCGAAGCGCAGGGCCGACCCGCAGTGAGGGGGGGCGTCGGCGTTCTCGACCTCTCCTCGGATCTGTCGATGGATGAGGACGCGGAAGAGAAGCCGCACAAAGATACCGCGCGGGATGATCGGGAGCGGCGGGCGTCCTCGCTTGCCGCGCTGCTGCGCGAAACGGCTTCCTTGCTGGAGCAGAGCGGGGCGCAGACCACTGACATGCGGCATCAGGCCGTGGTTGCCGCGCTGGAGCAGATCCGCCGTGTCCTGACAACAATGACGGCCGATTCCGAAACCCATATTGCGACATTGGCGAATGAGTTGGACGACGACCGCCAGACGATTGCCAGCATTGAGTCGGCCGCACGCCGCCGCGGCATCGGGCTCAAACTCATGCGTGCGGAACTGGTCCAGCGATATGCTGAATTGAATCAGGAAATCATTCAGCCCCTGACGGTTTCATCGGGCGTGATCGACATGCTGAACTCGGGGTGCACAGGCGCGCTCACGGAATCGCAGCGCGAGCTGTTGAAAATGGCGGCAGAGAGTGTGAGCCGGGTCAATCAATTGGTCGCCTATATGAGCCGGATATCGGGACTGCCCGAGTCCTATACGCCGGATGCGGCGATTATTCAGGAAACCTATCGCTAGAGAAAGATGCACGCGCATATGGCCTTCTCGCAGTTTTTTGCTTTGTCGCCCCGCGATTGTATAAAAGTCATGCTGGCGTGCGGCCTGTTGCAGATCGCCGCTTATTTTTTTGTCGGAACCTGGGTGGGGTCCGGAGGGCATGTGGCTGTGCCGCAGCCGGACACGCTGCTGTTCTGTCAGTCGGCCCGCCAGATTGCGGAAGGCTCTCCCTATATTTTTTCTCCGGGCGATAAACCGTGCACGGGGAGCACGTCTCATCTTTATCCGTTCCTTTTGGCCGCGCTGTATAAGGCCGGCGCAACGGGCGATTTGCTTCTGACGGCGGGTTTTGTTCTGAACGCGCTGTTTTATTTGCTGTTCCTTGCGAATTGGGGCTGGCTGGCCGGCCGTTTGACGACCTCCCCGTGGGCGAGAATAACGGCGTGCGCGCTGCTGGCGCTCAGCGGCCAGGCGGCGGCATGCGCTCTGGCGCAGTCGGATGTCGGTCTGTTTATGGCCGTGAGTTCCGGCCTTTTCGTTTCGCTGCTGGCGGGGCGATGGGGGTGGGGAACGGTATTGCTTGTTGTGGCGCCGTGGTGCCGTCCGGAAGGCGCCATGCTGGCTGTTCTCTTTTTGCTGGCGCTGCTGATTCGCCGCGTCGTTTTGCGCGAGCGGCTTTGTCCGAAAGAGTGGCTGATGGCGGGCTTGGGTGTGGTTTCGGCTGCGGGCGTATTCGTTTTTAATGACTGGCTGACGGGGACTGCGCAATTTCAGTCGGTTTACGCCAAAGGATATTTCAGACAGTACGATTTCTTCCCGGCGGTTCAGCTTGTTATTTCTGACGCTGTGCGAATGGCGCGCGAGCTTCTTCTGGGCGAGCCCGAGGCCATGCCGCGCGAGGTTTTCTTTATCCCTCTGTTGGGGGCTCTGTTCGGATGGCTTGGGGTGCTGACACGCGCATGGCGGCGCGAGGAGGCGTGGAAAGAACTGTGGTGGGTGGCTGCCGGTTTGGGCGGTTTGGCCGTGGTGGCGACGAGCAGTTGGCAAAACATCAACATTGACCGCTATCTGGCTTGGAGCCTGCCCATCTGGCTGGTGTATGGCGCCGAAGGGGCCGTGTGGGTGTCCCGCCGGTTAAACGACACGGTTGCGCGTGCGTTGCCGCTGATGGCTGTGGTGGGATTCCAGGCTGTCGGCAGTGTCGCCTTGCTGACACTGTTTCACTCGACCTGTGTGGTCTCGCAGCAGAAATACGATTTTGCGAAAGAGGTTCAGACTTTGCTGCCATCCGGTGCCAGCGTTGGAGGTGAGTCGGCCCTTTCCGCCTATGCGATGCCGGGACGGCGGATGGTGCATCTTTCCGGCATTTATTCGCCCGAGTTGCTGACGGTCGAACCTTTGCTGAATTGGGAGCGGCTGAAGCATCATCCCGAATGGCGGTTTGATTTTCTCGAAATCACACCCGATCAGACGGCTTTTAGAAATGCGGATCTGCACAGTCTGTATGGGACGGTTGAAGCGCTTAGCGTGGACGGCACGACTCTGCGGCGCATGGCGTGGGGGGCCATCGATAACGCGTGTTCTCTGCAGGTTGGCGATAAGCCTGGTACTTCGCAAGGATGGCGCTTACATGACCGCTTGGACGTGGGATATCCGGAGGATGAGGCGCGTTGCCGTTATCGGGTGTACAATCGATATAATGGTGTGCAGTGCGAACCATTCGGCTGTTCCGGCTTCGAGGGAACAAATGAGGTGTTTGATGTCGGCCGGATTGTGTTGGGAGGAGATTCAATGACGCTGCACGTTCGTCCGTATTGTTCTGTTCGAGTTGTGCTGCGCACCGCAAAGGAGGCGGAGACAACCGTGCGGTGGGGCATCTTCAAAATGCGAAAAACGTTTATGTTCAATACGCCGCTTAAAATTTCGGCCCGAGTGGATGATATCGATGTCGGCACGTTCTCTCTGCCGCTTTCGACAAATACAGCGGCTTTTTCGGAGGTCCAGTTCACATTGCCGCCGGAGTCCATTCGCAAGGAAACGCCGCGCCTGACGGTGTATGGTGACCGCATCGTGTTGGCCTACTGGTTCTACCAGCCGGTTCCCTAGTGGTTCGGCGCTTTGTCGGCAGACAATGACAATCAAAACCGACCGGCCATTCTACATTTGGCTTCGAGGTTCGTTTGCGGCCGCGTTCGGAGATCGCGGGCCACCTCGCGCGGTGCGTCTTTCAAGGGTGGCGCGGGCTCTCCGAGCACGCGCCGCGCATGAAAACCACGCGTTTTGCGAACGGGAAAGTCAAAATTGGAATGGTTGCCTCTCGTCCCCTTTCACCGCCTTTCATTCTGAATTCTGGCTCCCGGTTTCTGAATCCCTGGATTGCGGGTTCTGCCCGCGTTGGGGGTGGCGAAACAGTCAACTGTCGGCTGCGGGAGGATAAAAAAAGAGACACCCCTTTCGGAGTGCCTCTTTTTTCGTAAACCGTTAACCCCTTACGGAAGAACGTGGTCTGTACACACGGTGCCAGTCTTGTTCGGACATGTCACGCGTGCCGCATCGTCGGCGGGAAGATTGTACGGTGTACCGGTGCTGTACGGGCAACGCGGCTCGGTCTTAATGTACGCGGTAGTACCACAGATGTCTGTCATTGTCAGCGTCCCATTTTTCCCGGCGAGTTTGGCCTGCTCGCAAGCGCCTTCAAGCTGCTTCATGTTGGCGATGCAAGCGTTTTTCTGAGACTCCTGACGAGACTTCAGGAAGTTCGGGATGGCGATAGCGGCCAGAATGCCGATGATCGCGACCACGATCATGATCTCAACGAGTGTGAAACCTTTACGGTTGATGTTCATGGTGTATCCTTTTTTTGTGTTACCCCAGCAACCGACCCCTCGTCGGTTCGAAAAGAATTAAAGCACATCATGTGCCAGTATGCAAGGACTTTTATTTGTATGGACCAAGGGCCTATAAGAATGGGAATTACCTTTGTTTCAGCAAAAAACGGAATAACACGGGAATATCCGACCCCATAACTTGAAAAACACGGCGCAACGCGTTTTCTCAAAAATGAGACGTTTTTTTCAAAAACGAAAAAAGAGGCGGACCTTATAATTCAGATTCCGGTTGCTTGGCCGCCGGAGCATCGTCTGACAATTTTCGGTAAAGGGTGGCCAGGCTGACTTGGAGCGTTTGTGCGGCTTTTTCTTTATCGCCGTGCGTAGACGAGAGGATCTGCTCGAGATATTCCTTTTCCTTGAGTTTCAGAAAGCCTTTGAGAGAGGTGTTGCTCTCCGTTGGTGCGGCCGTGGTGTTTTGCGCCTTCGCCTCCTGCGCGCGGGAGATGATGCGCGGAGGGAGGAGGTCGGGCGTAATCGTCTCGTCCTGAAGGAACGTTACGGCGTGTTTGATGGCGTTTTCAAGCTCGCGCACATTGCCGGGCCACTTGTACGACATCAGAATGTCGGCGGTTTCATTCGACAGCGTGGGCCGAATTTTTGAGTCGGCGGTTTCGGCCATAATAAAGTGCTTGGCCAGCGGCAAAATGTCTTCCGGCCGATCACGCAGCGGCGGAATGTCGAGCGTGATGACCGCAAACCGATAATAAAGATCCGCCCGGAAATTACCCTGAACGACCAGCTGTTCGAGATTGGTGTTGCTGGCGGCGATGACGCGCACATCGATGGGGATGTTTTTTGTTCCGCCCACCCGCCTGATCTCTTTTTCCTGAAGCACCCGCAGGAGCTTGCCCTGAAGCATCAGCGGAAGGCTGGAAATTTCGTCCAGGAAAAGCGTGCCGCCATTGGCAGTTTCAAACAGGCCCTCTTTGTCGGAGACGGCACCTGTGAACGAACCTTTGACGTGCCCGAACATTTCGGATTCCAACAGATTTTCGGGAAGCGCGGCGCAGTTTACGGCCACCCACGGTTTGTCTTTCCGGGGGCTTGTGTTGTGAATCGTGCGAGCGATGACCTCTTTGCCGGTTCCGCTCTCGCCGTTGATGAGAACGGTGGCGGCTGTGGGCGCGACCCGTTGGATCATTTCGCAAACCTGAAGCATGGCGCTGTTCGTGGCAATCAGGTTCTCAAACTGATAACGCAATGGCGCGTTGGGGTCGGCGGCTGTTACGGATGAACTGCTCTTGGCGTGCTCTTCCGCACGGCGGATTGTGGCCAGCATTTCGTCCACTTTAAACGGCTTGGTCAGGTAATCGAAAGCGCCGCTCTTCATGGCTTCGATCGCCGTTTCAACGGACGCATAAGCGGTCAGAAGAATAACGGGGATGGAGGCGTTGACCGTTTTGATTTCACGGAAGAGGGTCATGCCGTCCATGGGAGACATGCGCAAATCGGACAGGACGACATCGAATGCCTCTTTTTTCAAAAAGTCGAGTGCCTGAATCCCATCTTTGGCGGTAACGACATCGTAGCCGTTCGCTTTAAGAAGGCTTTGCAGAAGCAACAAGATTCGCGCTTCGTCATCAACAATCAATATTTTCGCCATAACATGCCAATCCCGTACGGTAATCGAACGGTAAAACGTCAACTATTATAGACGAAGCAACGCGAATTACAACCCGAACGTTCCGGCGTTTATTTGCTGACCACCGTTCCAATCTTAAAGATCGGCAGGAACATCGCGATAACGATACCGCCGATAACGACGCCGAGGAAGACCATCAGGAACGGTTCCATCAGGGAGGTGAGCGTTCCCAAGGTTGTTTCAACTTCCTCGTCGTAGGTCTCCGCGACGCTTTCCAGCATTTCATCGATGCGCCCGCTTTTCTCACCGGCCGCAATCATGCGGATCATCAGAATCGGAAGGCAATCCTTGCCTTCCAGCGAAGAGCTGAGGGTGTTGCCCTGTTCGACACCCGAGCGCGCGGACAAAATCGCCTCTTCGATCACCTTGTTTCCCATGGAGCGCGCAACGACCTGCATGGCGTCAAGAATCGGAACGCCGCTGGTCAGCATTTGCGCAAAAAGGCGGCAAAAACGCGACACGGCGACTTTTTGAGTCAGAGGGCCAAAGATCGGGACCTGTAGCATGATCTGGTCGAATTTGTAGTGTCCGGACGGCGACGCGCGCCATTTCCGGAATCCGACCACAGCGCCGACAATGGCAGCGAGGAGCACAAGCCAATGTTTGTGAGTGAAATCGCTCACGTTCACCAAAACCTGTGTAGGCCCGGGGAGTGCAGAGCCGAATCCGGCGAACATGTCTTTGAAAACCGGAACGACAAAAACGATCATGCCGCTTGCGATGATCAGTGCCAGAGACAAAATAACCGCCGGGTACGTGAGCGCCGATTTGACTTTGTGCATCAGTCGGGCCGAGGATTCCATCATGAACGCAAGTCGTTTAAGAACGGCGGCGAACTGTCCGCTCTTTTCGCCGGCGGCAACCATGTTGACGTACATTTCGTCGAATATTTTTGGAAATTGTTGCAGCCCTTCGGAAAAGGGCATGCCGCTCTCTACGGTCTCCCGCAACGTCTTGAGAACCAGTTTGAATCCCGGATGCATACACTGGTCTTCGAGGGTGGACAACGCGGAGAGAATCGACATGCCCGCGTTCAGCATGCTGGCCATCTGGCGGGTAAAGGGAATCAGCTCGCGTTTCTTGATTTGGCCGATTCCGTTGATGCGGTGCTGGTGTGTTTTTAAATCTGCCATGATTTGCTTTTTTACAAGGACTTTTTATTCGCCGCCGGTCACCTCAAGGGCCGCGTGAAGCGAGGTTAAACCGTTTTTCACTTTCAGCATTCCGGCGTCTTTCAGGGTAACCATGCCTTCTGCGACGGCCTGCTCCCGAATGACCGAAGACGGGGCGCCTTTGACGATCGCGTCTCGGATGGCGTCCGTGATGGGAAGCACTTCCATAATGGCGCCGCGCCCCTTGTATCCGATTCCGTTGCATTTTGTGCAGCCGTTGGCTTCATAGATCGTCGCACCTTCGAAAATGGAGGTGGAAATGTGGTTGGCAAGCAGCACTTCCGCATTGGGTTCGCACGGCTTTTTGCACACCGGGCAGAGCTTGCGGTAAAGGCGTTGGGCTTGGGCGAGGATAAGAGAGGAGGCCAGAAGGAAAGGCGGCACGCCCATATCGATGAGACGCGCGATGACGCCGGATGCGTCGTTGGTGTGGAGGGTGCTTAAGACCAAATGTCCCGTCAGAGCGGCCTTGACGGCAATGTCGGCCGTTTCGCCGTCGCGGATTTCGCCGACGAGGACAATATCGGGGTCTTGGCGGAGGACGGACCGCAGTACCGAGGCAAACGTAAGTCCGACCTGCTGGTTGACATGAACCTGATTAACACCGGGGAGCTGGTATTCGACGGGGTCTTCCGCCGTCACAATGTTCACGTCGGGCTGGTTGAGATCCTGAAGGCAGGAGTACAAGGTGGTTGTCTTTCCTGAGCCGGTGGGACCGGTCACGAGAATGATCCCGTGCGGTTGCTCGATGGCGTATTTCATAGCCTTGAAGGCAAAATCGTCGAGCCCCAGTGCGGCCAGACTGGGAGAGAGGTTGGTTTTGTCGAGCGTGCGCATGACCACCTTTTCGCCGTGGATGGTCGGAAGAATGCTGACGCGAATGTCGACTTCTTTTTTAAGAGCCTTCACTTTGAAGCGTCCGTCTTGGGGCTTCCTTCGCTCGGCGATGTCCAGATCAGACATGATCTTGATGCGCGAGATGATGGCGTTGTGGAGCGATTTTGGTGGGCTCGGGCGTTCGATCAGCGCGCCGTCGATGCGATACCGTAGACGGGAACTTTTTTCCATTGCCTCAAAATGGATATCGCTCGCGTTGGTGCGGAGCGCTTCCACCAGCATCATGTTCACCATGCGGATAACCGGAGCCTCCTCTGCGGACTCCAGCGTCTTGTCGATGTTTTCCTCTTGTTTCTGCGGTTCGCTCGAAAACTCGATGTCGGCATCCGACACCTTCATGATGTTTTCCATTGCCAAACTCGGGTTCTCGGAATCCGCTTTGGCTTGCGAACGGTTGAGCGCGTCAAAGATTTCCTTTTCCAAGGCAACAAGCGGCACGATCTCCAGTTTGGAGGCTCGCGCAATCTCTTCTTGGGCCATCAAATCGAAGGGGTCGCCGAAGGCTACGGTCAAGCGTTTGCCCAGCTTCATGACCGGAACGGCCTTTAGGCGCGCCCAGAGCTGCTTGGCGGTCAGATCCAGCAGCTCGGGAGGGGGAGAGAAAGACGGCGGCAGCGTTATCGGTGTGATGTTGAAATACGCCGCAATGGCGAGTGTGAGCACGTCAGAAGGCACCGTCTGGTTTTGCGCCAGATAGCGTTCAAGCGGAAGCCTTCCGGCTTCGGCCACAGCCTTTTGAAGTTGCTCTTCTGTCAATACGCCGCGCTTGACCAGCGCGGTTTCGAAATTCGCATAGTGAACCGGTTGACCCATGGCAAATACTCCATTTTTATATAAGCAGGAAGGATGCCAAGGCGGATACCGAAGAATAACGGCTGTTTTTTTGTTTTAGCGTAAACGGCACAAATTCTGCTTTTCTATAGAACGGGAGAAAAATATGTCGGAACCAGATCCTAAAATGACCGAAGCGATTGCCTTTTTTGAAAAAATGCTTCAGACCATGCCTGAAGATCGGACAAGTCTGGAGTTTTTGTCTGTCGCGTATGAGCAAACGGGGCAAACGGAAAAGCAACGCGACTGTTTGATTCGGCTGGCTGATTGCCTTTTACACGAAAAGGATTTTGATAACGCTCAAAGCATCGCGTTGAGGTTAAGCGCCTTTACCGACTATGCGCCCGCCACGGCGGCGGTTGATCGTGTGGCGGAACAGGTGCAGCAGCAGCTGGTTGAAGAAGCGCAGAAAAAGAAGAGTGAAGCCGATGTCCTGAAAACGCAAGCCGAGTCGTTGGCGTCCGGTCCGTTCAATGATCCCTCACTTGAGATTCATTCGCTTTCTCGTGCGGCATCGGCTGCTGAGATGGAGTTGGTGTGGTACTGGAAAGAGCATGACTTTCTTGGAAAAGAGATGTGCATGGATATTCTCCACATCCTGACCGAAGGGCGGGTTTCCGATCAGCCGCTTTTGGTTTCCGCTTTTGCGCTCTTGGACGAGCAGCATCCCGAACTGACCGAAAAAGTGATGGAACAGATGCAGCGCGCCAGCGAGATGCCTCCTATCCCGCTTGAGCTTTTTGATGCGCAGCCCGCCGCTGTTAAGCTGCTTTCTTCTGTCTATATTCATGTGCGGGGTGCCTTGCCTTTTGCGGTTTTCGGCGGCGAAGTGCTGGTTGCGGTTTTAAACCCGCTGAACAAGCCTTTCTTGGATGAGGTTTCGGCCCGCATCGGGAAACCCTGCCATTTCTTCTTGGCGCACCCGAAAGTGTGGCAGGAAGTCACCCAAAAGGTGTAGCAGCGGGGCGGGCACGGCCGTTAAACCGAGTCGGGTTTCCGCAACGAAACAAAGGGGGCGAGTACACGCCAGAGGTCGTCGCGCGTGTAAGGTTTGCTAAGGAATCCGTTGAAGGGCTCGGAGGCGAACATTTCCCGTATCCGCGTTTCCGTATGACCGGAAACGATCACGGTGGGAATTCCCGCTTTGCGCATGCGCAGCGTCGAAAGCAGTCGCACGGTATCCAAGCTGCCGATTTGCGCGTCCATCAGAATCAGGCTGATCTCATCCACGTGCTTTCTGAAAAGGGCGAGCGCTTCCCGTTTGGACAAGGCCGTGAGCGCCTCCGCGCCCAGAGAGCGCAACAGAATGCGTGTGGTGGTCAGGATGGCGGGATCGTCCTCCACCATGAGAACGTAGGGGCATGGCGTCGTGTTAGCCGCAGTTGGGGATATGGTGGTGGGGGGGCGGGGGCTGGGGGTGTCGGCGGAAGGGGCGGCGTCGCATGCCGCCGGTGGAACGGCGGGGCCGACGGCCGCGAACGCTGGCCCCGCCGTTTTGGCGGCGGGGAGCCATATGCGGAACGTTGAACCTTTGCCCGGTTCGGAATCGATGGCAATTCCTCCGTTGTGGGCGCCGACGATGCCGAGGACGGTTGAAAGTCCTAGTCCGCGTCCCATGGCTTTGGTCGAGAAGAACGGATCGAGCAGCCGTTCGGTCA
>Ga0160425_1002711_pt1 | contig 13912 bp, 14 predicted proteins | sample BioMet8_FD_108193 | JGI IMG/M metagenome (GOLD analysis project Ga0160425, IMG submission 108193) | Microbial communities from bioreactor (seeded with sewage sludge) at Lawrence Berkeley National Lab, California, USA - Biofuel... | ecosystem: Engineered > Bioreactor > Anaerobic > Unclassified ...
CCTACGCCAGAGTCAGTAGCGATTCGGTAGATCAGCTGAATTCCTTTTCCGTGCAAATGGAGCATTACACTTCCCTGATTGCCGGAAATGACGAATGGGAGCTGGTGGACATATACGCCGATGCCGCTGATATAATAGGACTAAATCAGAAACCCGAAGCAAACGGGCGAAGATTTAGTCCTTTTTCTTTAGTTTCAGCACATTTCAAGGCGAATGGAGGGTGTAACTGCTTAATCTGAAAAGCAGCGGCGTCCGACGAACATCCTCTCGCCGGACGCCGCTGCTTTAAGGAGGTACGAAAGATGGCAGCACCCACAAAGAGAACCGCAGTTGAGAAGGTAATGAGCATCCCCCTCACAGACCTTTATCCCAACCCCAACCACCCCGTCAAAATGCGTGAGGACGACAGCTTCCGCGAGACCATCCAGAGCGTCATAGAACGCGGCGTACTCGTCCCCGGCATCGTCCGCCCTCGCGAGGGCGGCGGGTATGAGATCATCGACGGCAGGCGCAGAAAAGCCGCCAGCGAGCTGGCAGAGCTGCCCACGATGCCCTGCATCATCCGGGAGCTGGACGATGACGCCGCCACGATCACCATGGTAGACTCCTGCATCCAGCGGGACGAAATCCTCCCCTGCGAGAGAGCAACCGCCTACAAAATGAAGCTGGAGGCCATCAAGCGGCAGGGCGAGCGGACAGACCTAACTTCCCGACAAGTTGGCGGGAGGTCGGAGGAAGCGGCGGATGTGGTTGGTCAGGAGACCGGCGACAGCGGCAGACAAGTCCAGAGGTACATACGCCTCACAGAGCTGTCTCCGGAGCTTCAGCAGATGGTGGATGAAAAGAAAATCGCCATGACCCCCGCCGTGGAGCTGTCCTTTCTCAAGCCGGAGGAACAGGCCATGCTCGTCACCACCATCGACAGCGAACAGGCCACCCCATCTCTTTCACAGGCGCAGCGCATGAAAAAGCTCAGTCAGGCCGGCGAACTGAACGACGACACCATGCTGGGTATCATGATCGAACAGAAAAAGCCCGCGTGGGATAAGGTGACGCTGGGCGGCGAGAAGCTCCGCAAATACTTCCCCAAGAGCTATACGCCCCAGCAGATCGAGGAAACCATCTACCGCTTGCTTGACCTCTGGTATAAGAAGCAGAATGCGAAACCGGCCAAGCCCAAGGAGATCATCCCGTCCACGGAGGACAAGCCTCTGGAGCAGGCCGGATAACAACTGAATGTCACAACCGACGACCGGGCAAAGGATTCAATCCAATGCCCGGTTTTGTCATATCTATCAGTAATTTGGAGGCAATCAAAATGTTCAAGTATCAATACCAACAACGCTGCCCGGAGCGTACAGACGGCGCTCTTGTCTGTTATGGGGAGACGATTACAGATAACGTGCTCACCGTCTCCGCTATCCGGCACAGACTGGCCTATATGGTCAGCATCTTCCCCGGTACGATGTGGCGTGACGGTGGGCATGAGGGGCGCATGGAGAGCGTCCGCTATTTCAGCGGCTTTGACCCGTGTTACGGCATGAATGCCTATTACGCTGCTGTCTATCTTCTCACGTCGGATATAGACCTCTATCGCCGCACCATGAACTGCTATACCCCAACCGGCATCTGTTTTGACCGTGCCCGTCGCCGCGATATTTCCATTCAAAACTATGACCTGCTGGGCGCGGCAAAGACCATCTATTACGGTGTCCCCGACCTAACGCTGGACGATCTGGCGAACTACGAAATCATCGACACAGAGACTTTCCAGCTTATCGCAAACGCCCTGCTCATCGTCAGATATGGGCCGGAGATTCTGCAAATCGTCCGTAGACGCAGTTACGCATGAACGCAAGGAGGAAGAACAACATGAAGACAAATATCAGAAATCGAGGTGAAGCATCATGGCTGTATTCCGGGTAGAAAAGAATCGCAACTATACGGTCATGTCCAACTATCACCTGCGAGACCAAAACCTGTCTCTAAAGTCAAAGGGCTTGATGAGCATGATTTTATCCTTGCCGGAGGGCTGGCACTATTCCACGCGCGGTCTTGCCGTCATCTGCAAGGAGGGCGTCGGTGCCATCAGCGCAGCCGTGAAGGAATTGGAACAGGCCGGATACGTCAAGCGCAATCAGCTCCGGGGCGATCACGGGCGGTTGGCGGATATTGAGTACATCATCTATGAGCAGCCGTGCGCTGATTCACCGTGCTCGGAAAACCCGCGCACGGTAAACCCGGATACGGCTGAACCGGACACGGATAGTCCGTGCTCGGAAAACCCGGCAGGAATAAATAAAGATATAACAAGTCCTGAGAAAACAAAAACAGATATATCTATTACTGACACATCAAATCCTTATCAATCCTATCCCGAACAGCAACCCGGATATGATGGGATGGGATATGAGGAAGCAAGAGAAATTGTCAAAGAGAATATTGAGTACGACTGCATTGTTTCAGACCCCAAGGCTAACCGAGAACGTCTTGACGAGGTAGTTGACCTCATTGCCGAAACCCTGTGCTCACGAAAGCAGACGTTGGTGATCGCCGGGGATGAATACCCCGCACAGATGGTCAAGGACAAGCTGATGAAGATTAACAGTATGCACATCGAGTACGTCTTTGACTGTCTTGACCAGAACACCACCTATGTCCGAAACATCAAAAAGTATCTGTTGGCGTCGCTGTTCAACGCCCCCAGCACTATGGGCAGCTATTATTCAGCCCTTGTTCAGCACGATTTCTACGGCGATGGCCAGCGCGGAAAGTGATTTTCGTGTTGACCTATTTTTATAAAGGAGGTATGTCCGTTGCAGGAAGAAGTGGAATCAAGAACAGTTACACTCTCGGTGAGTGCGGTAAAGCTGACCGGGCGCTTGTTTAAGGCTGCCATTGCCAAATATATGCAGCACCGCAAAGAGAAAAAGCAGGAAAAGGCCCGCGCCGGTCCCGTAAGGCCGATTGGCAAACAGAGTGTCAAACAGCTTATCGGGCAAAATCAGGGTGTTACCAATATTGAGGTCAGCGATCAGGGCATCAAGGACTTTGACCGTATCGCCCGGAAGTATGGTGTGGACTACGCCATCAAGAAAGATAAGACCGGCGAGAAGCCCAAGTATCTCATCTTTTTCAAAGGCAGGGACGCCGACGCGCTGACGGCGGCATTCACGGAATATACGGCACAGGCCGTGAAGCGTGAGAAAAGGCCGTCGCTTATCAGCCAGCTTCGCAAGATGCGGGAGCTTGCGCCTACGCTCAAGCCCGAAAAGGTCAGGAACAAAGACAAGGGGCTGGAGCTATGAGGAAACCCGTCAATATCAAGAAGCTCATTATCCCCAATATCCCGTATGTGTTTATCGCCCTGCTCGGCACAAAGGTCGGACAGGGCTGGCGGCTGGCCGTGGGCGGAGATTTCTCCGCTAAGATGCTGCATCTGTTGGACGGCTTTGCCGCCGCTTTTCAATCGGCGCTTCCCAGCTTTCACCCCATTGACCTCTGCGTCGGTGTTGCTATCGCCGTAATCATTCGGCTTGTCGTGTACGTTAAGGGGAAAAACGCTAAGAAATTTCGCAAAAACATGGAGTATGGCACGGCCCGTTGGGGCGGCGCGGAGGATATTGCCCCCTTTGTTGATCCCATATTTGAGAACAACGTGATACTGACACAGACCGAGAGCCTTATGATGAGCAATCGCCCCAAAGACCCGAAAAACTCCCGCAACAAGAACGTCCTTGTGGTCGGCGGCTCCGGCTCCGGAAAGACCAGGTTTTTTATTAAACCTAACCTCATGCAGATGCACAGCTCCTATGTTGTCACAGACCCGAAGGGTACGTTGATTCTTGAGACCGGCAGGATGCTGGAACAGAACGGATATAAGCTGAAAGTGTTCAATACCATCAACTTTAAGAAATCCATGCACTACAACCCGTTCGCCTATATCCACTCGGAGAAAGACATTCTGAAGCTCGTCACCACGCTCATCGCCAACACGAAGGGAGACGGCAAAAGAGGTGACGATTTCTGGCAGAAAGCTGAGACGCTGCTTTACACGGCCATCATCGGGTACATCTACTACAAAGCGCCGGTGGAGGAACAGAACTTCGCCACGCTCATTGAGTTTATCAATGCCAGCGAGGTGCGAGAGGATGATGAATCCTTCAAGAACAACGTGGATTTGGCTTTTGACGCGCTGGAAGCGGAAGACCCGGACCACTTCGCCGTCCGGCAATATAAGAAGTACAAATTAGCGGCGGGCAAAACAGCAAAATCTATATTGGTAAGCTGCGGCGCTCGCCTTGCCCCCTTTGACATTCAAGAGCTTCGGGAGCTGACGGCGTATGACGAACTGGAATTGGACACGCTCGGAGATCTGAACAAGGACGACCCGCACAAGACCGCGCTGTTCCTCATTATGAGCGACACGGACAGCACCTTCAATTTCTTAATTTCGATGATCTACACTCAGCTTTTTAACCTCTTATGTGAGAAAGCGGACGATGTGTATGGCGGCAAGCTGCCTATGCACGTCCGCTGCCTCATAGACGAATGTGCCAACATCGGTCAGATACCCAATCTGGAGAAGCTGGTGGCGACTATCCGAAGCCGTGAGATTTCGGCCTGTCTGGTGCTGCAAGCGCAGAGCCAGCTTAAAGCTATCTACAAGGATAATGCTGATACCATCATCGGGAATATGGACTCACGCCTGTTCCTCGGAGGCTCGGAGCCGGGAACGCTCAAAGAATTAAACTCTGCTCTGGGAAAAGAAACGATTGATAGCTTTAATACGGGAGAATCCCGTGGGCGTGAGGTTTCCCACTCCCTCAATTATCAAAAGCTGGGGAAGGAACTCATGAGCATAGATGAGCTGTCCGTCATGGACGGCGGCAAGTGTATCCTTCAGCTTCGCGGTGTAAGACCCTTTTTTAGTAACAAGTACGACATCACAAAACACCCCAAATATAAATACCTCTCGGACGCAGACCCGCGCAACACGTTCAATATTGAGAAATACCTGTCAACACACCTAAAGCCCAAGTCGGAGGAAGTCTACGACGTTTACGAAGTAGACGTATCCGACGAGTCAACGACCGCCCCATAAAGGCGGTTTTTATATATATGAAAACATCCAAGACGCAAAAGACAAAACGGCCACTTTCAAAAATCAACTTATAATTTTTGAAAGGAGCGCCGGAGAACGCATTCAAGTGGTCTGCGGTAAGCGCCGCGTCCGTTTTCCGGCAACATTATTATGGATTTTTTCAACAGCGCAGTAGACGTTCTTCAGACCCTCGTAATCGCCCTCGGTGCCGGTCTCGCCATCTGGGGTGCCATCAACCTTCTGGAAGGCTATGGCAATGATAACCCCGGAGCCAAATCGCAGGGCATGAAACAGCTCATGGCCGGCGGCGGCGTCGCTCTCATCGGCCTCGTCCTCGTGCCTCTGCTTTCCGGTCTGTTCGGTTAATTCGGACAGATGAATGAGCAAAACTAAAACCCTGCGCGCCCGTCCGTATCATGCGGGCGGGCGCGGGAAAGGAGGGATTCGCCCAACATGGAAATGATAAAAGAAGCGATCCTCGACTGGCTGCGGGAAATACTTGTGGGCGGCATCGTCAGCAATCTCTCCGGTATGTTCGACAATGTGAATCAGCGTGTCGGTGAAATAGCCACACAGGTAGGCACGACGCCTGCCGCGTGGAACGGCACGATTTACGGCATGGTAAGAAATCTGTCTGAATCCGTGATACTGCCGATTGCTGGCGTGATACTCGCCTTCGTCATGACGCTGGAGCTGATCCAGATGGTGACTGAGAAAAATAATATGCACGGCGATATAGACACCTTCATGTTCTTCAAGTGGGTGTTTAAGACGGCTGCGGCGGTGCTCATCGTCACAAATACATGGAATATCGTCATGGGCGTGTTCGATATGGCGCAGTCCGTCGTCAACAGCGCGGCGGGCGTTATCGTCTCAGACGCTTCCATCGACATCAGCACTGTGGTCGTAGACCTTGAAGCGCGGCTCATGGAGATGGAGGTTGGCGCTCTGTTCGGCCTTTGGTTCCAAAGCCTGTTCGTCGGTATCACGATGTGGGCGCTCAATATCTGCATCTTCATCATCGTGTACGGCAGAATGATTGAGATATACTTGGTCACGTCCGTAGCGCCTATTCCAATGGCTACCATGGTCAATCGGGAGTGGGGGCAGATGGGCCAAAACTATCTAAGAAGTCTGCTTGCCCTCGGCTTTCAGGCATTTCTCATCATTGTCTGTGTCGCCATCTACGCCGCGCTGGTCAACAATATCGCGGTCACGGACGACATTAGTTATGCCATCTGGACGTGCATGGGCTATACCGTGCTCCTGTGCTTCACATTGTTCAAAACCGGATCACTCGCAAAATCAGTGTTCAACAGCCATTGACGGAGGGCGTACATGGAAAAATACTCCGTTATTTATGCCGACCCTCCCTGGACTTATCGTGTATGGTCGTCCAAAGGCGCGGGGCGATCGGCTGAAAACCATTACCCAACCATGTCAATCGAAGACATCCGCGCCTTGCCTGTGGCAGAGCTTGCGGATAAGGACTGCGCCCTGTTCCTGTGGGTGACGTTTCCCACGCTGCGCGAGGCCATGACGGTACTCGACGCATGGGGGGGCTTCACCTATAAGACCGTGGCCTTTGTCTGGATCAAAGAAAACAGGCAGACGCCATCTCTGTTCTGGGGACTTGGCTATTGGACGCGTTCCAACGCGGAGGTCTGCATCCTTGCCACAAAAGGATGCCCCAAACGGTTCTCTGCCGGTGTGCATCAGGTCATCATGTCACCAATCGAACAGCACAGCAAAAAGCCGGATGAAACCAGAGAACGCATCGTTAAACTGATGGGCGATGTTCCCCGCGTGGAGCTGTTCGCGCGTCAAACTGCACCGGGCTGGGATGTATGGGGCAACGAAGTCGCCTGCACCCCGGCTCTCACCGATTGGAGGCCATGCGAGCCACGAAGGGAGTGATGAAAAATGGCTTATGTACCCGTACCCAAGGATTTGGCCGCTGTGAAAACAAAGGTCATGTTCAACCTCACCAAACGTCAGCTTATTTGTTTCGGGAGCGGAGCCGCTATCGGCATTCCGCTCTTTTTTATTCTCAAGCCCCATGTTCCCGTCAGCGCGGCGGCGATCTGTATGATTCTCGTTATGCTGCCCTTCTTCCTGCTCGCCATGTATGAGAAGAACGGCCAGCCGCTTGAAAAGATACTGCGGAACATCATCGAGGTCAGCTTCATCAGACCGAAGCAACGACCGTACCAGACAAACAACTTCTACGCCGTGCTTAAACGGCAGGACACTCTCGACAAGGAGGTATATCAGATTGTCAACGGCAAAAAAGCTCACAAGAGCCGACAGATGGCAGATCGAGGCGGCGATAGCGAAAGCCAACCGCACCGACAAAAAGCATAAGTCGGCACAGGACAGCATCCCGTTTCAGCGGATGTTCCCGGACGGTATTTGCAGAGTGACGGACACCTATTACACCAAGACCATCCAGTTTCAGGACATCAACTACCAGCTCAATCAGAACGAGGACAAGACCGCGATCTTCGATTCGTGGTGCGATTTCCTCAACTATTTTGACAGCTCGGTGAAGTTCCAGCTCTCGTTCATCAATATGTCCGCCAACAAGGATACCTACGGCAAGCGCATTTCCATCCCCCTGCGCGGCGATGAGGACGACAGCATACGCAACGAGTACACCGGTATGCTCCGTAATCAGCTATCCAAGGGCAATAACGGGCTTGTCAAGACCAAGTATCTGACCTTCGGCATCGAAGCGGATACGCTCAAAGCCGCAAAGCCCCGGCTGGACCGCATTGAAACAGATATTCTCAATAACTTCAAGCGCCTCGGCGTTAAGGCCGACAGCATGAACGGGATGGAGCGTCTTGGCGTTATGCACGGCCTGTTCCACATGGACGACCAAGCGCCCTTCCGCTTCTCATGGGACTGGCTTGCGCCTTCCGGCCTTTCGCCCAAGGACTTCATCGCGCCCAGCTCCTTTGAGTTCCGCAATGGCAATTCCTTCGGCATCGGGAAAAAGATGGGCGCTGTGTCCTTTCTCCAGATTCTTGCGCCGGAGCTGAACGACCGTATGCTGGCGGATTTCCTCGACATGGAAAGCTCACTGGTGGTGACAATGCACGTCCAATCGGTGGATCAGGTCAAGGCCATCAAGACCATCAAGCGCAAGATAACCGATCTGGACAAAATGAAGATTGAGGAACAGAAAAAGGCTATTCGCTCCGGTTACGATATGGACATCATCCCCTCCGATCTTGCCACCTACGGCACGGAGGCGAAAAAGCTCCTGCAAGACCTCCAAAGCCGGAATGAGCGTATGTTTCTGCTCACCTTTATCGTGCTGAACACCGCCGACACGAAGCAGCAGCTCGACAACAACATCTTTCAGGCCAGCTCCATCGCGCAGAAATACAACTGCCAGCTAACCCGGCTGGACTTCCGGCAGGAGGAAGGGCTCATGTCCTCGCTTCCGCTGGGCTACAACCAAATAGAGATACAGCGGGGCTTGACTACATCGAGCGTCGCTATTTTTGTGCCCTTTACCACCCAAGAGCTGTTTCAGGACGGCAAGGAGGCCTGTACTGCGGCCTGAACGCGCTCTCCAACAACCTCATCATGGTAGACCGTAAGGCGCTCAAAAACCCCAACGGGCTCATCCTCGGCACACCGGGCAGCGGCAAAAGCTTCGCCGCCAAGCGCGAGATCGCCAATGTCTTCCTCGTCACGGATGACGACATCATCATCTGCGACCCTGAAGCGGAGTATGGCCCGCTTGTAGAGCGCCTGCACGGGCAGATCATCAAAATCTCTCCCACCTCCGGCGACTACCTCAACCCAATGGATTTGAACCTCAATTATAGCGATGATGAAAACCCACTTTCCCTTAAATCCGATTTCATTCTGTCCCTCTGTGAGCTGATCGTCGGCGGCAAGGACGGCTTGCAGCCGGTGGAGAAGACCATCATCGACCGCTGTGTGCGGCTGGTCTATCGGAAGTATCTGGGCGACCCCAAGCCGGAGAATATGCCGATTCTTGAAGACCTCTATGACGAGCTGCGGAAGCAGGACGAAAAAGAAGCGCAGTACATCGCAACCGCGCTTGAAATCTATGTTTCCGGCTCCCTCAATGTCTTCAACCACAAGACGAATATCAATATCAACAACCGTATCGTCAATTTCGACATCAAGGAGCTGGGAAAGCAGCTCAAAAAGATCGGGATGCTCATCGTGCAGGACGCCGTGTGGAATCGCGTCACCATCAACCGCGAGGCGCGCAAGTCTACCCGCTACTATATCGACGAGTTCCACTTACTCTTGAAGGAAGAACAGACGGCCGCTTATTCTGTGGAAATCTGGAAGCGATTTAGAAAATGGGGCGGCATCCCCACGGGCATTACGCAGAACGTAAAAGATTTGCTTTCCTCCCGCGAGGTGGAGAACATCTTTGAAAACAGCGACTATGTGTATATGCTCAACCAAGCCTCCGGCGACCGGCAGATTCTCGCAAAGCAGCTCAACATCTCCCCCCATCAGCTCTCCTACGTTACCCATTCCGGCGAGGGTGAGGGGCTGTTGTTCTATGGTAGCGTCATTCTGCCCTTTGTGGACCGTTTCCCCAAGGATACGGAACTGTACCGCGCAATGACCACCAAATTATCCGACCTCTCAGCATAAATAAACTTGAAAAGGAGCGTGTTCAACAATGGATAAAGTATTCGATTTGTATAACCATGAGGACTTCGGCTCCCTCCGCACACTGGTGACGGAGGGCAACATTCTGTTCTGTGTCAACGACGTGGCGGAGGCGCTGGGTATCACCGACCCGCGTGGCGCAGTCAAGCGTTACTGTCGGCATATCGAAACGTACAGCTTTCGCATGGATAACGGAACGCAGGTAACGAGCTTTACCGATATAGACGATATTTTGTGCCTTATCAGCGCCAGCAAGAGCAAAAAGGCGGACAGCTTCAAGAACTGGCTGCTGGGCGAGGTTGTTCCCGCCGTCTTCAGCGACGCCGGTATCAACACGGTGGAAGACGACGACGATGAGGAGGAATACATCATCACGATGGGCGATTATATGGCGCGCATTCATCTGGAGGTCGCGCTCTATGAAACGCTGAATTGCCTTGTTCACGGCATCCGCAATCTGCCGGACGAGGGCATCGACGCCCACGCTCTGAAGACCTTTGCGGACAAGAGCGCAAAACTGGTCAATGACGCATTTTTTAGCTCCGGCATTACCAAGGAGTTCATGGCCGACAGTAACCCCGATCACATCTCCGAGCTGCTGGAGGAAACCCTGCTCATCCCGGAGGACGCCGGGTATATCTCATGGCGCGACTATGAAGAAAGCGATCCCGCCAAGTTTTGCAATGGTGAGCGATGCTGCGAGTTTGCCGACAGGTGTGAGGCGAAATATGCCCGCATCGCTAATGGTGAGAGCGTGGACATTCTGGACGAAGACGCCGACTTTGAGTATGACGAATACGACGAGAATGAGGACGATATGCCGGAGACCGGCGAGATCAGTACCATTCTCGACTGCTGCAAGCATCTTCTGACGGTAGCCGGTTCCCAGCTTAACCGTCTTGCAGATGAGTGAATGAGCAAAACTGGCAAGGAACAGAGGTGATGCAGTATGGCTAAACGCTCACCCCGGCTGCAATTCTCAGATGAGGAACGCGCCGCGCCGGAGCTGAAGAAGGCCGTCCGTAAAGCGGATAAGCGTGTGGACAAGCTGGAAAAGGCCGAGGCCAAGATACCGCAGAAGAAAGTGAAAACGCGCGTTGTGGATGCTAAAACAGGCAATGTCACGACGCGCTTATCTTTTGAGGAAAAGAAGAAACCGCCCTCCAAGCTCACCCATGCCATAGAGGCTGCGCCCGGTGAAACGGTGGTCGCCGCCGTCCATCGGGAGATACGGCAATCCGAGGACGACAATGTGGGCGTGGAAAGCGCCCACAAGCTGGAGGAAACCGCTGAGGGCGGCGTCCGCATCACGGATTCAGCCCATCGCAATCATCAGCTCAAGCCGTACCGCAATGCGGAGCGTGCCGAGGCTAAGGTAGACAAGGCAAATATCCGTGCGCTGAACAAGGAGGCGGAGAGACAAAGCCCACAGCTATCCAGTAATCCATATTCCCGCTGGCAGCAAAAGCAGGCGATAAAAAAGGAATATGCCGCAGCCAAGGCCGGAAAGGGCGCACAGAACACGGTCAAAGCATCCGAAACTACGGCAAAGGCAACGTCCAAGGCCGCAGAGACCACCAAGAAGACCGGCGAGTTTATTGCCCGTCACAAGAAAACCTTTCTCATCATCGGTGGCATCGCCGCCATGCTTGTGCTGTTGCTCAATGTTGCTTCCTCCTGCTCTATTCTCTTTGAGGGCGGCATCTCTGCCATCGGTATGAGCACCTACCCCAGCCAGGATTCGGATATGCGCTCCGCCGAGGCCGCCTACTGCGGCATGGAGGCCCAGCTGCAAGAGTATCTTGACACCTATGAGCGCACACATGATTACGACGAATACCATTACGATCTGGACGACATCGAGCATGATCCGTATGTGCTCATTTCTGCCATCACCGCGCTGCATGGCGGCGAGTGGACGGTTGATGAGGTGGGCGGCATCCTGCAAACACTGTTCGACAAGCAGTATATTCTCACGGAGACGGTCACGACAGAGCGCCGTTATTATATTGAAACGGACACATGGACGGAGACAGACCCGGAAACCGGGGAAACGACAACGTACAGCGAGAGCTATCGCGTCTATTACGATTACTACATCTGCACGGTGGAACTTGAAAACTTCAATCTCTCCCATGTGCCGGTGTATATCATGTCGCAGAGCCAGCTATCCATGTACGCGCTGTATATGGGAACGCTGGGCAACAGGCCCGACCTGTTCCCATCCTCCGGCTATATCTCCAAATATTACACCAACCGCCCCGATGACCATGAGATACCGGAAGAATACCTTTCCGACGAGACCTTTGCCGCAATGATGCTGGAAGCAGAGAAATATCTCGGCTATCCCTATGTGTGGGGCGGCAGCTCGCCGTCAACGTCCTTTGACTGCTCCGGCTTTGTAAGCTGGGTAATCAATCACAGCGGTTGGGATGTGGGACGGTTGGGCGCACAGGGCCTATGCAACATCTGCACGCGGGTATCCGAGAGTGAGGTAAAGCCCGGTGATCTGGTCTTCTTTGTCGGGACGTATGATACTCCCGGCGTTTCCCATGTCGCCATCTACTGCGGCGACGGCTGGATCATCCACGCGGGAGACCCCATCTCTTATCTGCATCTGCCGTCCAGCGGCTTGCAGGGCAATTTCTACTGCTACGGGCGTTTGCCCGGAAACTAACGAAGGAGGACGCTATGAACGCAAAAATAGAGAAGCTGCGGGCGGAGCGCAATAAGAATGAAAAGAAAATCTCCGAGTGCCAGACGCGCAACAAAGAAATCGACGGTCAGATCTTCGACCTTGAAAACAACGACATCATCGGCCTTGTGCGCACCGCCAATATTTCGCCGGATATGCTTTCTGAGCTGATTCAGGCAATGAAACAGAATCCCGCAGCTACAATTCACGACCGCGCTATGCGCGAAGAAATGGAGGAATCTCTGAATGAAGATTAAACCGAAAAAGCATATCATCCGGGCGCTTATGCTGTCCCTCTGCTTGTGTCTGCTCTGCCTGCCCCTTATGGGCATGGCAATGAGCGATAACGCAGACGCGGTATCAGACAGCGGCGAGCCGAAAGTCGTGGTAATCGACATCATGCCGGAGGAAGAAACTGCCGCGCTTTACTCAGGGAATCGCCCCGGACATGGCGGCGGTGGTAATCAGGACGACCCATGCGATCCGAAACCGCCCGTATGTATTTGCGAAACCAAATGCAATGAGGACGAGCCGAACGTGGATTGTCCCGTGTGCTCCGTTTCCGATGACATTCACGAGGACTGTACCGGCACAGAACCAGAACCCGCGCCGGTCTGCAACTGCGAGACCAAGTGCCAAAGTGACGCGCCCAATGCGGCTTGTCCGGTCTGCTCCGTTGACGTTACCGGCTGCACCGGCATCGTGCCTACACCTGCGCCTATCTGCAACTGCGAGACCAACTGCCAAAGTGACGCGCCCAATGCGGCTTGCCCTGTCTGCTCCGCTGACGTTACCGGCTGCACCGGCGCTGAGCCTACGCCCACGCCTGTCTGTATCTGCGAAACCAGGTGCGGAGTTGATGCGCCCAATACTGCTTGTCCCGTCTGTTCCGCCGATGTAGGTGGCTGCACCGGCATCGTGCCTACCCCCACGCCGGTCTGCAACTGCGAGACCAAGTGCCAGAGTGACGCGCCCCATGTGGCTTGTCCCGTCTGCTCCGCTGATGTTAATGGCTGCACCGGCGAGGTTCCCGACCCGGACTTCACCATTCGCATCGTCCGTCCCGATGGCTGGTACACCGAAACGGCCTCTGTTGTTATCCGCGTTCTTGACGAAAACAAGACTGGCTGGAAAAAGGTCGAGGTCAAAATTGAGAAAAACGGCGCATGGACAGACTTGACCGATGAGCTGGAGGAACACGAAAAAGACGAGATTGAGATCAGCGAAAACTGCACCCTCTATGTCACCGTCACCGACAAGGACGGCAAGGCCCATACCAAGAGCGCCTATGTAGAGTGCTTCGACCGGGAAAGCCCCACTGTCCGTGCGGGCATTGACGGGGCGCTGCTGCGCGTGGAGGCCAGCGATGCTCTCTCCGGCGTTGAGTACATTTATATCAATGGTTATTGCTTCACAAGCCTTACCAACGGCACATTAGA
>Ga0160425_1002714_pt1 | contig 13905 bp, 10 predicted proteins | sample BioMet8_FD_108193 | JGI IMG/M metagenome (GOLD analysis project Ga0160425, IMG submission 108193) | Microbial communities from bioreactor (seeded with sewage sludge) at Lawrence Berkeley National Lab, California, USA - Biofuel... | ecosystem: Engineered > Bioreactor > Anaerobic > Unclassified ...
TAATATGAGCTGTCATCCGCAAAGGCAAGCGCGTTGCCCCGGCTGTTAATGAGGCCATACTTGGCGGTGAAATTATCATAGAGGTCGTTCAGCTCCGCTTGTGTGCGGCGAATGGCTGTATCTGAGATAAAGCCGTCCATCTGCTGACCGATGAGCGTCTGAACACAGTCCCGCAGCTCCACCATGCCCTTGACGCGCTCCTTTGCGGTGGCGTTCAGCTCAGGCTTGACCATCCGGGAGTTTTCGCGGTAATAAACCTCTCCATCTCTGACAGCGTATGAGAAGTTCTTCACGTCCGGGTCTGCCGGGATAGATGTGTCTATTTTCTCACCGTCGCCCAGCTCCGGCATCTCGGCCTCCTGATAGGTTCCGCGAATGTATTTCACAGCGTCATGGAGCTGATCTGCAAGCTGCAATCCCTCGATGGGTGCAACAGTGAAGTCTTGCTTGCCGTATTGGGTGCTCTCCGAGGTCTGGCGACCGAGTATCATCTCCGGGTGGTCGATGAAATAGCTGTTGATGCAGCCGTCGGACTCCTCATCCGGGAGGTCCGTGTCCACGGTGTGCTGGGCGTTGTTTAAACGTACTTTGCAGGGCGTTACATCGCGATGACCGCCGAAGGCCGCCGGATCGGGGGCGGGAGAATGCCCCGGCACATTTTCTCCCATTCAGGACGCAGATCAAAGCCGGCCAGCTTCGACCCGATGCGCAGAAAGTCCTCCGCAGTGGGCTTCTCCATCCGGAGAAGGGCCAGCTCAATGTCGATGGGGGAGTGTTTCCCATCGGTGCTGTGCTGTATCTGCGCAGCCGGATTGGACAGGTAAAGGACACCGCGTGCACAGGGAAGCCGCTGACAGCGGCGATCCGTCCAGTAGTGTTTGTCAAGCTCTATATTGGACAGGTTATGGCAGGGGTTCTGATAGTAGCTGCCTGCCTTCTGATTGATGACCTTTGCACTTTCCTCCAGAGAGGCCAGCCCCATCCACAGGGAAACCATGGTGGAATAGTATTCCGCGCTGCCCTCCACATACCAGGTGCCGACCCCGGCGGGCTCATCGAGCATGGTGGGCCGGTTGTGTACCATCTCATGGGCCAGCAGCGCCTGCAGCCCGGCCGCGGTTACGGCCTCATCCTTGCCGCAGCCGTAAATATAGCCGGGGAAGGCGGTGCCGCCTCCGCCAGGGGAGTGGTTATGGCGGGTCAGAACGCGGAAGCGCTTGCCCCCGTCGTGGAACAGCTTTGAATACATCCCGGTGATGGTCTGCGCGCCCTCCGCCGCCGGGAAGGGCAGGGTGTCGAACCAGTAGAAGCCGGACAGCCCTTCCTCGGCAGCGTTGACTTTCCGGTCATGTAGCCGGCAAACAGAAGCTGCTGCGCAGTGCAGCCCGGGATCACGGCCGAATTCTCCGCACCCAGCGTGGAAAGACCGCGGCAGCCATCGGGCAGCGCAGACAGATCCCACGTAAGCGTCATATCAAAGTGCGCATCCGGATTTTGCAGTCTGCTGAAAAATCCGGTTGGGAATCTGACCGCAGCTATATTCTTCGGCCGATAGATATTTTTAACCAGCCATCTGCAAAATGAATGGATAGCACTGCACAAAATGTTGTTTGTACTTAAATTAATTTCATTAATTATAAAAAATTTGTTGACAACGACCGCATCTTAAATTAAAATAATTTCAGTGGAAGTTAAAAACGGAGGTGAGATTTGCAATGTATGATGTGCTGATCCGGCAGGCGCGGATCATTGACGGGACGGGAGGCGACAGATACCTGGCAGACGTGGCACTGCGGGGAGAAAAGATCGCACGGATCGGCCGGATCAAAGAAGAAGAGGCGCTCAGGACCGTAAGAGGTCAAGGCCTTGTTCTGGCACCCGGTTTTATTGATATGCATGGACATTCCGACATTTATCTTTCGGAAAACAGCTCGTTTGCCAACAAACTGATGCAGGGGATCACCACGGAAATATGCGGACAGTGCGGACTTTCCATGGCGCCTGTGAATCCGCTCTATATGAAAGAACTGAAATCCTATGCAGGGTTCTGCGACGGGGACGGGCTTACACAGATACAAGACTGGGAAACACTGACAAAATTTAATGAATACTTAACTTATGCAGCCGACTTGCCTTTGGGAGCCAATATTGCCTGCCTGATGGGGCAAGGGACCATTCGTCTTGCGGTGATGGGTTTTGAGGACCGCCCGGCCACACCCGATGAGCTGGAGAAAATGAAGGCGCTGGTGCGGGAGGGCATGGACAGCGGCGCGCTGGGCCTGTCAACCGGCCTTATCTATGCACCCGGCGTTTATACGCCCAAAGAAGAACTGGTGGCGCTTTGCAAAGTAGTACATGAATACGGCGGCTTTTACGCCTCTCATATCCGCAATGAATCCGATCACATTCTGGAGGCGGTACGGGAGGCCATCGACATCGGACGGCAGTCCGGGGTACCTGTGGAAATTTCTCACTGCAAGATCAGCGGAAAGGGCAACTGGGGACAGGCAGAGGCGCTGCTGGAGCTGGTGGAGCAGGCAAACCGGGAGGGACTGCGTGTTTCGCTGGATCAATACCCGTATCTGGCCGGGGCGACACACCTCTATTCCGCCATGCCGCCGCGTTTTCAGGAGGGCGGTGTTTCGCAGATGCTTCACAGGCTGCGTCAGATCAGGAATTTTGACGCGCTGGAGGAGGAAATCCAGCAGCCTGCCGGAGAATGGGACAGCCTGATACGGGACGCAGGGTATGAGGGAATCCTTGTGACCGTCGGAAAGAAGCAGATGAGCATCGCCCAATTTGCATGCCAGCAGGGCCTCCGGCCCATACAGGCAGCGGTACAGCTGATTCTGGACTCGCAGGGCGCCTGCCCGGGTACGTTCTTTATCACCGATGAGCAGGACATGCTTACTATTTTGCGGCATGACGGCACCATGATCGGGACAGACGCCGGTGCGGCCATTGATCAGATGGGACGGCATCCCAGAGTGTACGGTTGTTTTCCGCGCATACTGGGGCGCTATGTGCGTGAGCGTAAGGTACTGACGCTGGAAACGGCCATCCGGAAAATGACCGGTCTTGCCGCGCAGACCGCCGGTTTGGAAAACAAAGGTTTGCTTCAGGAGGGCTATGACGCGGATCTGGTGCTTTTTGACCCCGATACCATTTCCGATCAGGCGGATTATGACGGAATTCCCAAAGAAAACAGAGGCATGGCAGCTGTATTTGTAAACGGTGAAATGGCGGTGGAGAACGATCGCTGCCTGTTCACACACAGCGGGCGGGTCATCCGGAAAAGGAGAGGGTCAAATTGAACAGATGTTTTGACATATTGATTCGATCTGCCCAGGTCATTGACGGAACCGGAGCGGATCGCTATGAGGCCGATGTGGGAATCTGCGGCGGTAAGATCGTGCAGATCGGAGAACTGGGGGCGTGTGAGGCAAAGGAAACCGTCTGCGCGGAGGGCCTGGTGCTGACCCCCGGATTTATTGACGCCCACTCCCACGCTGACTGCACCTTGCTGCTGTATCCGCAGGCAGAGAGCTGCGTGATGCAGGGGGTCACAACCGTTGTGGGCGGAAACTGCGGCTATTCCCCGGCACCCATCGGGGATAAGTGGGTGGCGGAATTCTGGGAATATGACCTGTGGGATGAAGTGTGTCCCAGCGTTTACCAGCTCTTTGGCGGGCAAACCATTCAGCCCATTGAGAAAGTAAAAAAGGTTTTTCACGACAGACTGGGCTACGATGTGAACTGGCACAGCTTTGGGGAATTTCTGCAAGAGCTGCAAAATCGCAAAATCGCAGTGAATCTTGTGCCGCTGGTGGGACACGGGCAAATCAGGGCCACCGTGATGGGAACCGATTTTGCCAGAGAAGCCACGGCGGAGGAACTGGAGCAAATGCGGGGGTATACGCGGGAAGCCATGGAGGCAGGAGCGTTTGGCTTTTCCTCCGGTTTAAGCTATTTGCCCGGCGTGTTTGCCCCGCCGGCCGAACTGGAGGAATTGGCAAAGATCGTGCAGAGCTACGGCGGTATCTATGCAACACATTTCAACCGTGCCGATTTGAAAACAGGAAAAGGAACAAAGATCAAGGGAATCGAGGAGGCCATTGCCATTGCAAAGTCCACGGGCATTCAGGTGGAAATTTCCCATATTTTCAGCGGCTATGACATGAAGCCGGATGCGCCGGCTTCTGTGGCGGAGGAGCTGGCGAGGAAAACCGCGGATGTCATCAATCAGGCGGCAGCTGACGGCGTGAAAATTGCCTTTGATGTGATTCCCAATGTGGACGGCGGCATCGCACACATGCCGAATCTGTCTGTACTGCTTCACGCATGGCTGAAAGAGTCCGGCAGCATGGCACAGTTTCTTGACAATCTGGCCGCACAGGACTACCGGGATGCCATTCGCGCTTTTATTGAAGCGGGGAAATGGTACATGCTCGACCCGGTTTCGGACCCCGCATGGGATCGGAAAACCATTGTGATCCGCTGCCGCAGGGAAAAGTACGAAGGCAAATCACTTTCTGAAATTGCGGCAAAAAAAGGACAGGACTCCCTGAATACGGTATTTGCACTTCTGCGGGATGACCCTGACACAAAAATCCGTCAGATCATTCCCGAACTGCGGGAGGAAGCCGTAAAAGTGTTTATCAATGACGAGCGTTCCCTGATCGGCAGCGACTCCTTCGCACTGGATGACGCGGGGCCTTACGGGAAACGCTGGCCGGTGTTTGCTGTGCCGCACCCCAATACATACGGCGCGTTTATCCGGTACCTGTGCGACTATCCGCAGCGGCTGGAGGATGCTATTCATAAAATCACGGGGTACAGCGCCCAGTGGTTTGGCCTGCAAAACAGAGGCTTCATCCGCGAGGGATATCAGGCGGACCTTGTCCTGCTGGATCGCAAGGCGCTGGATCCGATGCTGGATTACACCCAGCCGTGCCGCTATCCCAAGGGCATTCAAACGGTGATCGTCAATGGACAAATGACGGTAAAGGACGGAAAACACACAGGGGCACGGGCCGGCTGTGTATTAAAAAAACAAAAGGGAGAGGGAGAACATGAGTAAAGAGTGGGACTGCAGCGACCTGGACGCGCTGATTCTGGAGCAAATGGCCGATTGGCAGGTACCCGGCATAGCCGTCGGCATTGTAAAGGACGGGAAAATCATCTATCAAAAGGGCCTGGGAACTCGCGCGGCCGGGAAAAAGGCACCGATTTCAGAAAATACGCTCTTTCCCATTGGCTCAGCCACCAAAGCGTTTACGGCGCTGGCTGCCGCCATTTTGGCGGACGAGGGCCGGCTGGATTGGGACACGCCCGTCAAACAGTATCTGCCGGACTTCAAAATGTTTGACTCTTTCGCCCGGGAACGTCTGACCGTGCGGGATATGCTGTGCCATCGCAGCGGTTTGCCGCGGCATGAGTTTATGTGGTATCGGGCAAAACTGACCCGCAAAGAAATCGTGGAGCACATCGGCGCGCTGGAACCCAACAAAGAAATGCGTACCACCTGGCAGTATAACAATGAAATGTATGCCGCCGTGGGGTACCTCATTGAGGTGATATCGGGTCTGTCATGGGAGGCGTTTGTCCGGAAACGTATTTTTGAGCCGCTGGGCATGAACCGCAGCAACTTCTCCGTGGAAACGCTCAAGCTGGCGGAAGACGTCAGTTTTCCCTACGCGCAGGCCGGCGATGGCGTGCAGCAGATCGACTACTGCAATCTGGATGTCATCGGTCCCGCCGGTTCTATCAATTCCTGCCTGTCTGACATGCTCCGCTGGCTTATGCTGCACCTGAATCACGGCAGTATAGACGGCAAGCAGCTGGTTTCACGGGAAAATATCCGTCAGCTCCACGAGCCGCATATATTCTGCCAGCCCTTTGCCTGGCGCTTTGATGAAATACAGGCTTCTTCCTATGGACTGGGCTGGTTCACAGACATTTTCCGGGGGAAGAAAATGGTGAGTCACGGCGGAAATATTGACGGCTTTTCCGCACTGGTGGGCTTTTTGCCGGATGAGAATGTAGGCTTGGTGATCCTGAGCAACCTGAATAACAATTTTCTCAATTATCCGCTGATGTACACCGTTTTTGACCGGGCGCTGGGTGTGGAGGGAACAAACTGGTTCGCGAAAGAGAAAAAAGAGTTCACCCATTTTATGGAACTAATGACAGAGGCCATGAAACAGCAGTCAGCCGGGGACAGCGGAGAAAAAGAACTGCTGTCGGCTGATGAACTGAGAAAGTATGCCGGGACCTACCACAGCGCGGGTTACGGTACCGTTCAGGTTTCGGTGGATGGGGATCATCTGCAAATGAACTACAACCAAACTGATTTTGCCATGACACATAAAAAAGAGGATGAATTCGGCTTCGTATATCCGCTTCTGAGCGTGGGCTTTCCCGCCCGATTCCATGTGGAAAAAAACGGACGGGCGGATGCCGTATCCATTCCCTTTGAACCCACGGTAAGCGATATCGTTTTTACACGCGTTTGAAACAGCGCGGCCAATGAATAAAGGAGTGAGAATATGGAAAATCAAACCAAAGAAAATATCCCTTCCGGGCAAACCCAAACGAGCGAAGAAAAAGAATTCTCAACCCGTGCGGTTATCTGGGGCGTCGTGCTTGGCATTTTGCTGCTGGGTGTAAGCATGGCTGTATTGGTCATGACGGGCATCGGCGTGGGCATGTCCCCGGTGGCAGCCCTGCTGGCCCTTGCCGTGCTGCCGCTGATCGGCGGCAAGGCAAGCAAAAAAGAAGTCAACATCGTGCAGACCATTGCCTCTGCCGTAACGGTGGGCGGCTCCGTGGTTACCTCCACCCTTGCCGCCATGCTCATGGGCGGTTCGGAATTTAACTTTCTTTCCTTCGTGACGGCCATTCTCCTGTCCGGCGTTGTGGGAATTTGTATGGTGTCCCTGTTCAGAAAGCGGATGGTGGAGGATCCGGCCATGCCTTTCCCACAGGCCATTGCCTGCATGACAGTGGTGGAAAAGGTGGACAAAACCTCCAAAAAAGAAATGAGGATTCTGCTGCTGTCCATTCTGGCCGGGATCGGTATTTCCGCCCTGTACAACTTTGGCATCATTCCTATGTCACTGAATATGACAGGGGTATTGCCCAAGGGAATGCTGCTGGGCATCTCCTTTATGCCGCTGCTCTTCGGCATCGGGTATCTGATCGGCTTTAAAACAAGCGCCATCATGCTCATCGGCGCGTTGGTGTCCAACATGGTTCTCTCTGTTATCGGCACCAATGCGGGATGGTATCCCGATCCTGCCACCATGGAAGGGGCAGCCGCCATGCAGCAGTTTAACCTTTCGCTGGTGATCGGTATTGCCTTTGCCGGTGCCATGGTACCGCTCATCAAACAGGGCGCGCGCTCCGTCAAACACAAAAAGACCGCGGCAGGGCCCTCTGCAACAGGTAAAGACCTGGAAATTCCTGTAAACCTGCTCTGCTTCATCGGTTCCGCTGCGCTTGTGGCCATCGTGGTGTACTACCGAGCCGCTTTGCAGGTCAATCCCGTTCTCACGCTGATTGCAGAACTTGGCATGGTGGTCATCGCCTATATGGACATTCGCTGCATGGGCGAATCCGGCCTGACTATTTCCGGCCTTTTCTCTCTGGTCATGATTTTTATTTTGGGCAATATCCTCAAAGACGCCGCGCTTACTTTGTTTGTTATGACCATCTCTGTTTCCATGATGGGCCTGGCCGGCGACACCATGACCGACCTGAAAACGGGCCATATGATTGGCGCATCCCCCAGAAAGCAGATGTGGTGCCAGTTTATCGGTCTGGTTCCGGGCGCGATCCTCAGCGTACTGATCCTCTTCCTCATCGTCAAAACCCGCGGTATCGGCACGGCGGAAGCACCGTTCCCCAACGCGGCCATGTTCTTTGGCATGGCTCAGGGAGCCAGCATGGGAGCAGGTTCCATCATGAACGTCACCCGTTTGATCATCGGCGCGGCGGTCGGCACAGGTGTTGCCGTATTCGATTTGCCCGCCGTGGCTCTGGCTCTGTCTTTCTATTTGCCGATTGCCTATATTATCTCCATCTTTATCGGCGGCGCTGTCAGAGGCCTGCTGGAGAAGAAGCGCGGCGCGGAGGTGGCCAATGTCTGGGTCAACGCAGCCTCCGGCCTCATCATATCCGACGGCTTCATCACCATGATCGCCATGGCAATTCAATTCCTCGGTCAGTAATATTTCTACGGACGGAAGAAGAGGCTTTACGCCTGTTGGGTAAAGCCTCTTCTCTCTATAAAACTGTTTATCAGACCACAGGGGTGGCGCAGGAACAGCAGCTGGCGTATGTTGTGCCGGGATTGAAAGCGCGGTGCGGCACATTGGGCCGGATATAAATGCTGTCCCCCTTCTCAAGATGGTAGGTTACGCCGTTGGCAAGAAAATCAATACAGCCTTCCATCACAAAACAACATTCCTCCGCGTCGTGACTCAGATCATCCGCGCTGTCCCAGGTCTGCGGAGCCAGATCAAAGCGGATGACCTCTATTTTGAGGTCCGGCACAGTTGTGGTGCTGGGCGTGAAGTATTCGTAACTGATGCTGTCTTGAGGGGCAAGCTTTCTGCCGCTGCCGGACTTGATGAAAATCACAGGCTCATTTTCTCCTTCGTCGTCCAGAAAAGAGGACATGGAGATCTCAAAGACCTTTGAAAGCTTGCGCAGGGTCGAAAGCGAAGGATCGATTAAGTTCCTTTCAAGCTGCGATAAAAAACTGGCCGTTACGCCGGTGAGTTCCGCCAGCTCGGTCAGCGTCATCCCCTTGCTTTTCCTACATTTTCTAACCTTGTCACCAATCATTTCATTTTCCTCATTAAGCTGTAGTTAAAATTTTATATATGTATTATACTATGGCAATTTTGCGGAAAAGTCAATTATATTCTCTTTTATTGCAAGTCATTTCAGCATAGAAAGGAAACTGCGATTATGATGATAACAGATGTACAGTTTAAAATGGCTTCATTTACGTTGATCCATCCCATCAAGGTGGCGTTCGGCGAAGTTTCGGATTTTCAAACCATTTTGCTGAAAATGGAAACGGACGAGGGAATTTGCGGTTACGGTGAGGCATCCCCCTTCGCATATGTAACGGGAGATAGCATCGAAACGTCGCTGGCGGTGGGGAAAGAACTGCGTCAGCTGCTTATCGGCAAGAATCCCATTGAAATTGAGAGGCTCCACGAGCTGATGGACGGCCTTTATGCCCACAACAGCGCCATTAAGGCGGCCTTCGACATAGCAGCTTATGATATAGCGGCTAAAAAAGCAGGCGTGCCCCTTTACCAGTATTTGGGAGGCTATAAAAAGACGCTGGAGCTTGATTCGACCATCGGTATTGATGAACCGGAAGAAATGGCGCGGATCAGCAGAGAATGGGTGGACAAGGGCTTTGGCATTTTGAAAATTAAACTGGGTGAAAATCCGGCCCGGGATGTGCTGCGCATGGCTGCCATTCGAAAAGCCGTGGGTGAGCAGATCATTTTGCGGGTGGACGCCAACCAGGGCTGGACAGTGAAAGACGCCATCAGCACCATCCGCGCGCTGGAGGCTTATCATGTGGAGCTGATTGAACAGCCGGTGGCTTACTGGGACTTGGAGGGGCTGCGGGAGGTTCGTGAAAATGTGGCGACCCCGGTCTTTGCCGACGAGAGCTGCCATGACCCGGTGGATGCCGCGCTGCTGGCAAAAAACAGAGCGGTGGACGGCATGAACATCAAGCTGATGAAATGCGACGGCCTTTTCAAAGCTCAGCAGATCAATGCCATCGCCCAGGCCAGCGGCATCACCTGCATGGTGGGCTGCATGGGAGAGAGCCGGGTGGGCAATTTGGCCGGCATGCATTTCGCCGCGGCACACAAAAACGTCACCATCGCTGATTTGGACACCGTGTTCGGCATTCACTGCGAATGGATGAAGGGCGGATTTGTCGGAGATGGGCACCGGATTGAACTGACGGACGAGCCGGGTCTGGGCGTGACAATTGAAGGCTTTTGAGCCGGAAAGGGGTAAAGGCATGGAACAGGCACTGATTGAAAAGTATGCGCGTCTTGTGGTTTGGGTGGGGGTACATCTTCAAAAAGGACAAACCCTGGTGATCTCCTCGCCCATTGAGTGCGCTCCGTTTACCAGAAGCATCGTGCACGAAGCCTATGCGGCCGGCGCAAAGAATGTGGTCGTGAATTGGGAGGATGAGCGTACAGAGCAGCTGAAGTTTTTAGAGGCTCCTGATGAAATATTCAGGGAATTTCCCGAATGGCAAAAGCAATTCTATCACGAGTATTTACAGATGGGCGCGGCGTTCCTGAAAATTGCGGCACCGGACCCTGATCTGATGAAAGATGTGGATCCGCATCGCCTGGGCGTGTATTACCATGTGATGGCCGGCGCGCTTGCCGAGTATCAGCAGCGGCTGTCCGGCAATCTGAACGCGTGGTCCGTGGCAGCTGTGCCCACGAAAAAGTGGGCGCAAAAGGTTTTCCCGGATTGTACAGAGGCGGAGGCCGTGGAAAAGCTATGGCAGGCCATCGCCGCTTGCGTGCGGCTGGATGCGGACGACCCTGTGGCGGCATGGGAAGACCATATTGCCGCGTTGAAACAGCATACGGCGTATTTGAATCAGCAGCATTTCCGGCAGCTGCGCTATCGAAACGCTGCCGGCACCGATCTGACAGTGGACCTGCCTGAAAACCACGTCTGGTGCAGCGGGCGGGAACAGCTGCCCGACGGTACCTGTTTTCTGCCTAATATTCCGACGGAGGAAATTTTTACCCTGCCGAAGAAAACCGGCGTCAACGGCGTGGTGTACGGCTCCAAGCCCATGACAGTGAAAGGCAGCGGCGTGGTGGAAAATTTCTGCCTGACTTTCAAAGACGGAAAAATCATTGATTTTACCGCCCGGAAGGGATTGGATACGCTCCGTGAACTGATCGCGTCGGATGAAGGCTCCAGGTATCTGGGGGAAGCGGCGCTGGTTCCGTTTGATTCCCCCATCGCGAAAAGCGGGATCTTGTTCTGGAATACCCTGTTTGACGAAAACGCCGCCTGCCATCTGGCCATCGGCAATGCGCTGGAATTCTGCCTGGCCGGCAGCGGCGATATGACAGCAGAGCAAATGGAGGAGCAGGGATTCAATCATTCTGTCATCCATCAGGATTTTATGATCGGCACCCGCGACTTGGAGATTACCGGCATCAAAGCGGACGGTCAGGAAATCCCGCTGATGCGTCAGGGAAATCTGGCGTTCTGAGCCATATCGTCCCGCACTGGTTTGATGCCGGATATCCGATCCATATCGGTGGGGAGCGCGCGGGCTCTCCGCGCCATTCCCGTGGCGGCGGTCATTTTGACAGCCTCAGGAAAAACCGGATCTTGAACATGCATCGACTGATCTGATGGGGCCGTCCGTGAATCCGACGGACCTGACCGATAGAGGTGCCGTAAGCGTCAAACAGCAATCACCCACGAGCCTGCCTGCCATTGAAAAACAATGAAAAATTTTATGAAACCTCCGATGCGGTGCTTCTATTCTACACCGCATCGGAGGTTTTCCTGTGGAAAAAAGTATCCGAAGATTTCGGTTTCCCGGCGAACGGCCGGCCCGATCTGAGCGCCTGTTTTAAGCTTTCCGAGGAAAGCCGGCGGCTGATCGATACCGCCGGCGCCATTGAAGGTTTTAACCGCCAGCTTCGCGCTGCTCCTGCGGTATCGCTGCCGCTCCTATACGCCAAGGGAGCGGTCCCTGATCGCGGACCGCTCCCTTGGGATCATTTGTTCAGTTTACACTGCATTCGACCCTTTACGCAGAATTCGGGATAGCTCCGGTGATTTGCCGGAAATGCTTTCTGCCGTTCCTGTTTTCCTGCGTACATACTTTTGATAGAACCGTTTCTATGAGAAGTTATGGATCTTCTTCTGCTGTTTTATTGCATACGACTTTTGCGCTTTGCCAGCAAAAGGACCACACAGCCCAGCCAGCCGACGATCATGACGAAGATCCAGATGCCGCTTGCCGCATCGTTGGTGCCGGGGGCCGTTCCGTCCTTAAGAAGGAAGGTTGCCTCCAGCGTATGCGCATTTTGCACATCCCGGAAGGTATAGCTGTTGTCGGTAAGCTGGCTCTTGACGCTTGTGCCATCCACCAGCACGTCGGAAATCACGTACCCGGCACGAGGCGTGATACGGAAGGTCTGATCCAGTCCTTCACGGACGGAAACGCTTCCGTCAGGCGTCACACTGCCGCCCGCGCCTGCGCTGGCTGTGATGGTGTAGTAAAGGGGCGCAGGTTCGCCGCCGCGCACCACCGTAAAGGCGGCATCCGCCTGTCCATCCGTTGAAATGATGGAAATGGTATGCCTGCCGGTGGAAAGAGTGGCAATATAGCTTGCCTTTAAGGTGATGACCGTACTGCCGCTGAAGGCAAGGTAGCAATTGCTGGCGACGTCCAGAGCATCGATCTGCAGTTTTACAAATTTGCTGAAATCCGCATCGGAACGGAACGTCGCATCCTCGCCGCTGCTTACGCTGATGGACTGTCCCGCACCCTGGATGATGGTATAACTCACCGGCTTGGGTGCGTCCGGTTCAAATACCGCCGTAAGGCTTCTGTTGCCGGCGGCGTTAAAGGTATAGCCGGCGTCGGTGCTGACGGAGGCGCCGTTCTCCGTCCATTTGACGAAGTGATAGCCGGTGTTGGCGGTGGCTGTCACTGTCACGGAGGCGTTCTCGTTATAAAGGCCGCCGCCTGTCACGCTGCCGCCTGCCGCGGGACTTGCATCGAGGGAAACAGTATAAAGGTCACCGGCGCGGACGGCACGGATGCCGGCGCCTGTCTTTGTGAAGGGAACCGAGAGTGCTTTTTGCTCTTCTGCGGCAAATACCAGCGGTCCTGTTGTGAAGTTCTCCAGCACATTGCCTCTTTCGTCCAAAAGCTGGATCACATAGGAGGCTTCAGCGACGCTTGCCAGATGTAAATTCCGCAGAAGGACCTGCTGTTCCGTACCGGCGCCGGAGGAGGCCCGCAATCTTGCGGCTGCCGTTTGCAGCTGGATGCCGTTCGTTTCGGCGCAGGCGCCGGAAGCACCCAGCGGCATCACTACAATGGATTTCGTATTGTTATCCGAGTAAAGTTCCGCGCGGGCGCTGCCGTTTTGATCGACGATCCGACTCTCCAGATACAGCGTCAGTCCGGCATCGGGAATGTTCACATCCGAACCCAGATACTTCACCGCATCAAAATTGATAGTCGTCGTGTAGGTGCCGTCGTCAATCTTCTTGAGATCGTCGCCGCTGACGGTGACTTTCCCCAGCTCGGTGCCGCCGGAGCTTTGATACAGACCCAGTTCCACCGTGTTTCCGGAGTCGGCGAGTTTTGCCGCACATTTGTTGTAGAGCGTCACACGAACGGTGCGCGAGCCGGCTTTCTCAAACAGAACTTCCGCTTTGGAAATGCCCACATCGGGATAATTGAGGACAAGGGTACCCGACTGCGTATCGCTGCCGCCTCCGGCGAAGGTGGCCGTGATGCTGTAGGCAATGTCTTCCACCTTGCCGCCGACGTTGTGATTCATATTCAGCGCGACACTTTCGCCGGGGAGCAAATTAAGTCCCGTAAAGCTTTGCGTTTCCTTGCCGCCGTCCAGTGAAACCTCGGCAGAGGTAATGGGGTTGATCCCGTTGTTTGTGATGGTGAATTGCAGTGCCACCGGCGCGTTCGTGCGCAAATTGGCATAATCCGCGCCGCTGGGGGACGCTGTGAAGACGTCCGTAAATTCATTGGCGGCGGTATAGAGCTTGGACGAAGAGCTGGGGATCGTCACATACTCGCTGCCATCTTCGGGTACGGTGCTTTGCGCCGTA
>Ga0160425_1002721_pt1 | contig 13889 bp, 10 predicted proteins | sample BioMet8_FD_108193 | JGI IMG/M metagenome (GOLD analysis project Ga0160425, IMG submission 108193) | Microbial communities from bioreactor (seeded with sewage sludge) at Lawrence Berkeley National Lab, California, USA - Biofuel... | ecosystem: Engineered > Bioreactor > Anaerobic > Unclassified ...
AAAGTGTGCGGATTCGCTCCATCACTCGATCTTACAGCTTCATCCTGGATCGCATATCCTCGAGGTTTCGACCAAATCTCGAGAAAAGATCGGCGTCGCCGCCAGTGCCTTCAACCTGAGAGTCGGTGGTAACCTCCTCGAAAGCGTCTTCCAATCGGCCAAAGTCTTCGCCGGAGTCGGTGCCTTTAAGGAAGCGGCCACCATGGGAGCGAAGGAGGCCCGGGATTATGTGAAGGAAAAAAGCGCGGGTCATGCTTTGGTGGGTTTCAGCTACGCGGGGAATGATTTCCCCTTGGAACCCAAGAGTTTTTTCTACGATTGGCTCTACGTAAACGCCCTTGTCCAATCGAAATTGAACTTAGAGGATTATCTTGCTTATGACACCTTTACCGACATCGAATTCAACGAGAAGAAACAAATCAATTGCCAAGCCCGTTCCATGGCAATCATGGTCTCACTCAAAAGAAAAGGCCTGCTCACGCAAGCCTTGGCGAATCCATCAACCTTTCGCCGTTTCGTTTTCGTAAATGATTGTCGGTTTCTTCGCTAGTTTTCTAAAAGGGTGAAATTTACCTATCTTCACGCAGCGTCAGTCGAACCACAGTCTCAACGTGTGTCGGCACTTATATATGTAAATGACGAAAAGGCAACGACACTTATGAATGTATAGGATAAAAAGGGATGGAAAACGGCGGTTTTCGGGTAAAAACAATCGAAAAACGTAAAATTTAACTACACTATGAAGGGAACATATACATTTCCTTTTTCGATATCCTACAATTCTTTACTTTGGCCCTTTGTTCGCGTATTTCAGGATAAAGGCTTCGGCTGAGACAGTGGATCCGTGATCGTCATCCACTAAGCTACCTTCCCCTAGAAAAGGATAAATAATTTTCACAATATCGGCAGCAAAGGAAATATCGTGATATCCGATTGAGGAAATAAAAGGCCGAAAAGCAATGCTGGGAAGATCTTCTGGCCCATAATCACATAAATCTTGATCCCCATCGGAAGGATAAAGCCAAGATCTCTCGTCGTCTTTTTCTATCAGTACATTCTTGCTCTTCCGTGATGGATTGACAGTCCCATCGAATAAAGAATTCTTAAAAATAGTTTTTATTTTGGCGTTGGTCAGGTCATTTCGGCTCAGAATAATGATGTTTTCCATGTTTTTTATCCTTTTATCAATTTAAGCAACTCGTCATACGCCATGATTACGGTATACCCTTTACGTCGCAGGTTTTGAACAACGCCAGGCCGGAGATTTGGCCCATAAATAATATGTGACTTATGAAGACCGGCTGCATAATCAGATTCAGAAAGAGAAAGCGGCGGACGAAAGATAACAAAGGACGACTCCCTTCTTCTAAAGATGAATTTTTCTTGCCTTAATAAGGATTCCCTCCTAACCGCAACCATTATCCAAGAAAGGGGGCAAGGAAAAACGGGAAGGTGTCCCCATGATGTGTTACTAAATAACATATAAAATATCGTTTTCTACAGCGTATTTGTTACTGATTAAAGAACGACGGCCTTCAACACAAAGAATAAACGCTAACAGGTTCTTCCAAAAGACTGACTAGAATTTTGTATTTGCCATTTGCCACAACGGATTCGTAAGAAGAGCCGAAAGCAGCGTCGAAACTCAAGCACTTCCCGTCTCTCTGATCGATGAAAGAAGGCTGGGCCACGCTCCAACTCTCAAAAATGGCTTTCCCATAGATTACTTTGTTAAAGCGATCCCACGCCGCTCGGGCGTCCAAAACCTCTTGAAGGGCTTCGGCGATTTCTTTTTGATGGGAGCAAGGGCTGCAATGTTGATGGCGCAAGGCCAAAGGAATGCCATTTACCTCTTGGCGAAAACGAGGACAAAGATCACAGCCAAAACGATGAAGTTTTTGCGTATAAAGATCGTTTTTATGATTGGCCTCTTGAGCGAACTTCCGATATTCTTTCCGCAAGAAGGAAAGGCGGGGAATGATGGTTTTAACATCCATAAATCAAGCTCCCATAAAGAGCAAGGTGGCAGGGACGTTGAACACTGCTGCGGCTTTGGCGTAAGCAAAGCCACCCATATGAGAAATGACTTGGTGCAAGGCGGTTTCAACGAGATAAAGAGTGTATCCATCTTCGCCTTCGTGCCAGGTGAGGCCCAAAGCCGAGCGCATGTCTTTGACCTCTTGCAAAGTGAGAGTCGAAAGATCGATGCCATTCACGGAAAAATAGTCATAGATCTTCGAAGGGATGGAGGCATCGTGCTTGATCAATTCCTCATAAAGCTGACGATCGGCGCCCGCAAAGTTTTTGGCTCTCGAAGCAACGAGGCCGGCCTCCGAAGAAAGGACGACGTTCGCCCAAGAAGCATCGCCGAATTGAATTTTGCCGTTGACGATCTCCAAATAAGCCAAAGGATTGCCATTCTTGTCGACAAAGAGGGACTGATAGGGGTTGTTGGGAAGATTGCTGAGGCAAAGACGCCCGTTGCCCCCATTGGCAAGAAGATCGCTCTTGCTCAAGATATTGCCCTCCACATCCGTTTTTATGAAATAGGGGTTGTCATCCCCGGGCAAAGACTTAACCGACTGCAAGGCGAGGGTTTCCACTTCCCCGACCGGAACCCCCATTAAATGGGCAACGACGCTTTTGGCAAAAGTCCGAATTCGCTCGCTTTTGATGGTTTCCACTTTCATGGCCACTTTGCCGCGAATCGAGAGAACCCCATCATCAAGGGCCTTTGTGACTTTAGCAGAAAAATTAGGCGCGATTTTTTGAGCAATCTTGCCCGCTGTTTTCGATAACACTTTAAAAACGCCAATCAAAACGAAAGAGAGCGCGAATGTTGAGATAAAAGAGAGAGCGCATTCCAAGAAATTGGAACCATCGAGGAAACGATAAAGGGATTCGGTCAATCCGGCAACGGCGCTTGTCAACATCGTTTGCGAGAATTCCCCTTCGGCAAAGCCACACGCCCCAATCAAGGCGCCAGAGGCCGAAGCGATGCCGATTTTCATCCAATTCAGATTTTTGACGTTATGGCTATGAACCACGACTTGCATGAACGTTTCCACCGCCGCGCCGCTCGTGGCCCCAGCCAAAGGCGCCAATGTAGGGAAGACAACCTTCATAACGAGGTTAACCAGCAAAACAAGGGAAACCGCAATTCCGACAAGCCACTTTGAAACATCCGAAGCGCCGCTGGTAGGGACCGCGTTGTCCACGGAATGCATCGCCACTTCTTGATTGTTGATCGTGGCAACGTCATCTTCATGAACGTTACCAAGGGCCGCTTTCACGTCGCTCAGACTATAGCCAAGAATGGTTTGAGACTCGAGGTTGCGGATAACGGTTCTCACCGTGGTTAACGCTTCGGTCACGCAATTTTTCAGGGACTGGAGAGCAACGGTGAAACCGCTAGCGCAGTCTTGAAACGAAGAGCTTTTCCATTCTTCAAAATCGAATGCTTCCTGAAAAACGCTTCCTTTCGTGGGGACAAAGCCATCGTCTTGGCCAAGAAGAAAAGATTGGGTATTATACGAATAGAGACTGCCTCGGCTCGTATCGTAAACGCCCTTATCCTCTTGCGCCTCATAATAAAGCTGATGATCCGCATTCACGCCGTATTTGAGATAAGTGGAATCAAAAACGACATGGGTGTCAAAGGGGTTGCAACTAAAGGCATAGAAATAATGCTCATTGGAAACGTCGGTATCATCACACCGTTCGATTTCGAGGCCTTTGGACGCTTGCTCCTCGCTTATCGGAAGTTCCCCCACCAAAGAAACGAAACCCGTCGAAAGATAAGTTACTTCATCCTCTTGGCCTTTGTTGTAGACGTAGCTCTCCGTGCCATCGGTAAAACCATAGCCATACACTTCATCGGAATTGGGAATGTTCACCTTGGCCGGAAAGACGTCGTAACGAGCGGCCATTTGATTGGCAAAAAGCGAATAGGTGATGGCCTCATCGTCCCCTTTGTATTTGCTCCAATCGCCATCCCCTTTTTGGATTGGGGCCAATAAATCCAAGTGATCCACCCCTTTTTTAAGGCCAAAACCGACGATTTTGTCGCGAACCGACAAAACATAATCCCCCGCTTGGCAAAAGAATCCATTGACGCCGTCGATAACGCTTTTCCCCCATTGGGCCGTCGCTTCTCCGACGTTGGAAGACCAATCAGCGACCGCATTCCAAGTGGAGTTCCCCCACTCGCTCATGCTCGACCAAGAATCGTTCGCGAAATCGCAGGCATTATCCCAAACTCCAGACCCCCAAGAAACAACATCATTCCAGCCTTTGGTAACATTGCTCCAAACGTCTTCGCCCACAGACTTCGCCTGATCCAAGAAAGAGCCCATTTCGTCGCAAGAACTGAGGGACGGGACGATAAGAAAAAGAGAAAGGATGGCACAAAGACTCTTTTTTAAATGCATAAGGCCTCTTTCAAAATCCCTTTTATTATAAACAAATTCCGCTGAATGTTCCACAAAAGAGAAAACAGGCCCCGCCGCCTCACAATTGTTATCATTCGAAATTAACGAGCGAGCGCAAGTACATCTCTAGCGGTTTATCCTCACAATAAACGTAGGTTCCCTTGATGCCTCTGGTTAAAAGGACCTTATAACTATTTCTTATCATCCTTTCCGCCAAAGCATCATTGGCCGTGCGGATCCCCGAGAAGGTGTCGTCCTTCGCTTCCTTTGATTTGTCAAAAACAAGTTTCCCGTCGCGATAGATAAGATCCTTCCCGATGATGACGCCGCAGTATTCCAAATCGACGCCCTGAATCGTGTGAATGCATCCCACGCGGTCGTTTTGCGAGGGGTCATCGACGAACGGCAGGTTCTGGCGAAGATTCCATTTCATCTTGAAACCGAACTCCGGGAAGACTATGTCGTAGTCATCCTCGCGGTCCCGCTCATGCCCGACGCTGTTCCACTCATAGGTATTCCCGGCCACAATGCGCGAGACGCCTTTGTCGTTCTGCTTGGCGAAAAGGGCATCCCTCATAGCGGACGGCGAATCGAAGACCCTGAAATCATATTGGGATTTCTCCAGATGGACGTCATCTTGGTTGTATCCGAGGAAGGAATTTATGAAGGCGATGTAGTTTTCACCGCCGATGCAACGGAACTGGGATTTCAGAGAAAGCTCGTCCCCCTCGATGACCGTCGATCCGTGTTTTGCCGCGTATTTCTTGATGACGGCAGCCGTCAGATAATCGTCTTTCGTCACCACCTGATCCTCATCCACGAAGAAGACGTTGACCTTGGAGGCGTAGAACAGCCGATCGATCATGTCGACGTCGCGGCCGACCCCATAGCCGAATTTCCAAGTGAATCCACGATGGGCCTCATCGAGAATAATGCAGTCATAGTCGAATTGGGACGAATTCGTGAAGGAACTCATCTTCTTGAAGACATTGCGGATGGCGGTCTTCTTGTAATCTCCGGCCACCATGATGTTTGAGAACACCTCGCGCGGGGTGTAGTTCGGGGTCACGTAGCAGGCGTTCCTCCGAGGGGAGTCGTCGCTCGGATGCAAAAGCTGGCCGAGGATGTTGATCGCCACCACCGATTTCCCCGTGCCGGGGCCGCCCCGGATGATGATCGTCCTTCTCATGCCGTCTTTGATTGCGGAATTCACCTCGGAAACAACCTTGGAGATCGAGTAAGCCTGATCGCTATCACAGGTCAACATCTCGTTACCCGCCATGGCGGACAAAAACATCTCCGAGAACTCCTTCGAAGGCCGAATTGCAGAGTTATCAATCTCATAGAGCAGTTCCTGATGGGGCGTCTTGACGTATTTCTTGATGAACTCACCAAGCTTGATCTCGTCGCCTTTGAGAAAGATCGGCGAGGAATGGATGATCGGGTAGAGCTTGTCGTCCTTCATCAGGAACGAATAGACCTGGGGCATCTCGTGGCAGTAGGCGCAGGATTCCAAATCGACCCCGTTGTCATAAATGTATTCATTGAAAGCCTTGAGGATGCTCTTGTAGTTGTAGGCCTGAACCGAGGGATGCCAATGGTCCTCGATGACAGTTCCGTGGGTGTTCGCGAGGACGTAGTTATGAAGATTGGACCGTTTGGCCTCGCCCCATTGCTTAAGCTCGATGCTGATGAGCGCGTCTTTGCCGGCTGGGTCACGCCCATAGACGATGAAATCAACCCGCTCGCCAGAGGTCGCGAGCTTGTATTCGATGGCCACATCGATGTTTCGATCAATTTCCTTATCAGAAAACACGTTCTTGGCCAAGACGGGCAAAGAATTCTGCCAAGCGTTAAATTCGCGAGGCGCACCGGCCCCGACATGATGCTTCTTTATCGCATCCAAAACAATTCCGGCGATGACACCACGGCCGCACTGGTCAACAAAGGTCCCGATGGTTTCCCGATAAATTATCATGAAGATCGCTCCTTTTTAGATAATAATGACGGCTTCCACAATGTTCTTAGAATGAGTAATGTAGGGTTACATTGATTGGCGGATGTTTCGAATATTATAACAAGGCGAAGACGATGACCGCTAAATGATGAGCGCCATCTCAGATTTTTCATTGGCGTTCAAACCAAAGATTTTTCCAAAAATCGGCTATTTTTCTTTCGGTCGACGAATTCTCGAAGCATTTCCGCTTTGATGTTTTTTGGCTTTTGTTTCTACCATCTTTTGGTGACCGCATCTTCGGCAGCCACCTCCATCGGCCCGGCGATAGACCGGCGCCTCCCACTCATAGCCGCAGACGGCGCACTTCCACCAAACTTTTTTCCCCGATCCGGCGCGGATTTGGTCCGGCTTTATCCCCAAGGCGTCATTCTTCGGATAATCCCACTCCTTCAAGAGCTCCGGCTTCTGCGAGGCGAGGTCGTTGACCCCCTTCTCCAGCACTTGGTTCCGGCACTTCGGGCAGCCGGTCCCGGTGACGCGATGGCCGATGCTGGCCCTCCACTCATACCCGCATTTGGCGCATTTCCACCACACCTTTTCCTCGGATCCGCACAGGAACGCCTCCGGCCGGAGGAGGCCGTTCTTCTCGTCGTCCCACTCCTTGGCCAGATCGGGCCGATCCTCGGCCAGGGAATGCCGCAGGATCCCCGCCCGATAAGCCAAAATCTGGTCTCGGTCGCGCTTAGTGTCGACGCTGACGTCCGAAAACACGTGCAGGGGATTTCTCCTCGTCCAAATGTTGCAGGCGGGGTCGATCTCGTCCAGGAGATGGCGGATTGTCATGTCCAGCCAGCCCTTCTTCTCCTCGGAACGGATGGCCAGATCCGCTTCCAAATCGGATTTGATCGGCCCTTCCTCAATCCGGATCAATTTGATGCGGTTTGCTCGGCATATCGCGTATTTCTTGCCTTCGCTCCTTGACGATTTCTCGGTCCGGTGCCAATAGACGCCGTCGTATTCGATGCCAAGACGGGCCGAGGGAATAAAGACGTCTAACTCCATCCCGTTTTTGAAGACGCCTTTGTAACGGCTGACCGCGTCAGGAAAGACCTTTCTCACGTAAAAAAGAACCGCTTGTTCGGCGAAAGAGGTTTGCCTGCCCGAATTGCAGACGGGGCATTCGGTTCCCTCACTGCGATGAAGGAGAGATGCCTGATATTCGTGACCTTTGGGACAAACCCACCAGACCTTCCTCGCTTCGCTCGGGAAGACGTCCTCCGGTTTTAATGGATAGTTCTTCGGGTAATCCCATTCCTTCGCCAATTCGGGATTGAGAGTGGCCAGATCGTTCTTTCCCTTCACGAGGACTTTGTGAGAGCAGCACGGGCAGCCCCGGCCATAATGGCGGTTGGCGACCTTGGCCTTCCACTCGTATCCGCATTTGGGGCACTTCCACCAAACCTTCAGATTGCTCGTCACGGAAATTTTATCAGGAAAAAAACCTAAAGGGCCATTTCGATCGGAATCCCAAAAAGACAAAAGTTTCTTTTCGTTCGAGATTGGGTGAGGTGGTTTGATATTTGCCATGCAACTATTGTACTCGGAGTTAAAAGTTAGCCAAAAAACCAAGCTAGAAAGACGATTCTATTTTTACTCCAAAAACAGGGGGTATTTTCATATGTTCCCACCATCGCTTGTCTCCCGGAAAAAGTTTTGAAAATCGCTCTTTTTGGCCAAAAATGACCATTTCGGAAAAAGTGGCTATCCATCGATGCTTTTCATATGTCCCCGCACTCTAGATGGTTTTTTGGGCTCCCCGAAAATGGCCGAAAATAGGCCAAAACGGGGTTTCTCCTTTTCTTAATAATATTCAAATTATTTAGTGTTTATCGTAGTTCCTTAACGACAATTCGCATACAGTCTCAACATGCGTAGAGGCTACGAAATGTATGTGTGCCCCTGACCTAGAGGCTATTGAGGTGGATATGTCACCTATAGCATCCAAACAAAAGACTTATCGAATTATGAAATATGCATGCTTCCAAACAAGATAGTTTGCGTTTCCAAATTGTTTTATGGCGCTTTTAGCCATTTTCCAAAAAGAATAATGGCCGTGGCGCTGCTTGTATCCAGAGAAGTAACCTTCGTTCCTTCGTCGAAGGTAGAAGTAGAATACCACCCATCAAAGACATATCCGTTGCGAGTTGGAACCAGCAACGCTGAATTAGAGGACTTTGAATAAGTACTAACTATCACGTCCTTTGTCAAGTCAAACAAGGAACCGATTGTACCGGCATCGTAAGAATAAAGGCGATTCTTCCCAATCAAATATGTTTGCCAACAATCTTCGTTACTATTACCTGTTTTTTGATCTTTGTGGGCTTTGTAGGCATCAATTGCGCCCTTTGGGGCAAATGTTTTGAAAGCGTCCGTGTCCCACGTATAGCCAAACGGGTCGCACACCGTGACCGGCGGGTTATCCGATTCGAAATATACTTGAAGTGCGGAATTGCATTTTCGGAAAGCCTCTGCGCCAATTTCTATGATGGTCTTCCCGATAAGAACTTTGTTGAATGACGCCTTTCCATCGAAAGCCGATGTCCCAATTTTCGTTACAGGCAACCCAAGGTAAAATCCGCCAATTACAAACGTGGTTTTAGTACAGGCGCCCAAACCATTTATCGTATAAGATATACCGTCAGAATTGAGCGTATATGAAAGCGTCGGTTCCGATTCGTATTCTTCTCCTCCGTCTCCGCAACCGACATAACTCAAAAGATACGATTTTTCTGCCCATTGCGCCGTCAATGTCACATCTTTGGCAATCGACCAAACTCCTTCGGTTGGAATTTTTGTCCCGTCTTCTAAGGCCCATGCCGAAAACTCCATGCCGCTCTTTGTTGTGATTGGCAATTGATAATTATCGCCGAAAGTGACCGTTAGCGTGGTTTGAGCGAGCGCCGTTCCTCCGTTAACATCAAAAGTGACCGTATAACTTTCGCCAGACCATTTAGCTTTAAGAGAGGCGATAGTAAGTCTCCAAATCCCAGTCATCTCGACTAAAGAATTTCCATTATACCATCCAAGAAATTTGTACCCATAACGGCTTGGAGTCGGCAAAGTGTAGTTCGAATCAAAAATAATGTCAACACTATCGCAAGAAGCCGAGCCGCCATTGCAATCCAATACTACCGTGTAAGTGTTCGGCTTCCAAACCGCCGTAAAATTATCTCCGGACTTTTGATTCCATTGGATAGTATCTCCGGGTTTGTGTAAGATGCCATTGCATAGCCAGCCGGATAACGAATAACCATTCCTGGCCCAAGTGGGAAAAGTAAAATATCCAGTGTAATTTACGCTATATGTTCTTGTTTCGTTCGTCTCGGTCGAAACAAAAGAAAGAGAATAATTGTGAGGAGTCCAAGAGGCACAGAGTGACAATTGCCAGGAAAAAGTTAGGTTCGGAAAGCTTGTTGTTGAACCGGCGGCATAATGTGATGATGCTTGGTTTTTATCGTACCAATAAAGGAAATCAAATCCTGCTTTTGAAGGTTCCGGAAAAGTATACGAATCCCCTCCATTAATAGTAACATTATCAATTGCGCTGCCTCCGTTGGTATCAAACGAAATAACAACAACATAAACGGTCCAATGAGCTTTTAAAGTCACGTCTTCACAAACGTTTTGATAATATGTTTCTCCACCGCCGCAAACACGAACGTCTCCTTTGTACCAGCCATCAAATTTCGCCGAATTTCTCTTAGGAGAGGGCATAACAAATCCCTGTGTGTAATAAATTGTTACCTCATAGCTATTAGTTGACTGTCCGCCATAATAAAAAGAACCGCCGTTCCCGTCTATCGTTAATTTGTATGGAGTCATCGAATATGAAACCCAAAGTTGTTGGTCGGCATCGGGCATCACGAAAGAAAACGATCTATCGCTAGACGCTTTCTTGGTCAATTGCGAATCGAAGAAAAAACCATTAAAACTATATCCTTGGATATCGCTAGCAGTGACGGTTACTTTCGAAGATGGTTTATACCAACCAGTTCCGCTAAACGTTGGTTTAATCGTTGATTGACTGCACGAAATAGAAACTAGTCTTTCTAGGTGGGTCAGTTTGCCATAAATGGTAGTATTTTTCTTAATTGGCGTTGAAAATGAAAACTTTTGAGAATAAATAGAGTCCTGATACCAGCCATCAAATCGAGCGTGTTCAGATGCGGTATATTTTGGATCGGAAACAGGCGTGTTGTAAGTCGTATTAATAGTTTTCCAATACGCTCCATCAACATAAAAATAAGCGTCCACAACGTCATCTTTTTTTCCAAAATCAGCAAAATCAAGCGAAAGATTTTGTGCAACACTGTTAAGCCGATTAATTGGAATTGAAAGATTCATATAATCGATATTCGAATAATTGATTCCTGCGGTAGTGATTCCAATTATTTGACCTTTGTTGTTAATGAGGGGACCGCCGCTATTTCCATTCGTGATATCAACGGTAGATTGGATAAAATTATGCCCATTAATCGACCGGTTCATAGAAACCATTCCCGAAGTAAAAGTGCTTGAGCCCGCACCCAAAACGAATGCTTGAGGGTAACCAATCGCATATACGGTATCGCCAACACTAACCGTGTCACTGTCACCCAAGCCACTAACACTTGAGGAAATGTTGGCGTGGAGAACAGCGATATCAAGATCCTTTGAAAAGCCAATTACCTTTTCAATGGATGCGGTATTCCCGTTATCGAGTTGGATCGAACCGCTAATTCCATACTCAACAACATGGTAATTTGTCACGAAATCGCCTTTTGTATCAATGAAAAAACCGGTACCGCTCGCCAGCGTTGTCCCATTTTTTTGTGCCACCAAAACGAAAACCGTAGAAGGATTTACTTTTTTATAAATATCAGTGGCGGAGAGATCGGCCAAAGAGGATGATGCCGGAAGGCTATTAAACGAATTATTCCCTTGAGATAATTGATTCTTTTGATTACAGCCAGCCAACCCGAAAGAACAAATGCAAGATAAGACAAGCAATAGAAATTGTTTAAATTTATTCATTCTCATTTTTGTCTTTTTATTATACCAGTCCTTCATTCAAGAATTGATACACAAAAAATTAACTGAAATCCACAGCCACCACGATCCTGATGAAATCCTTCTGGACTTTCTGGCGCTCGGCGTCCCCCATCGGGACGAACGTGACGTGCCTCCAGAAATGGTCGAAGCTGAGGATCGGGGTGAACAATTTCCCTTGCAAATCCCCCTTATTCGACTGCAAAGTGGGCCCGAATCCCTTTTTGAAGATGAAGGTCATCATATACGGGTCCGGGTCCCCGGCGTCGTCTTTGCCTCCGACGATGATCTTCTCTACACAGGCGTCGAAGATCTCGGGCATGAAGGCATCCATCTTCTTCCCGTTGTGCTCGACGGCGGCCTTCCGGAACGCCTCAAGGTTCTTGATGGCATTGGCCTCGGAGTCGCCCTTGTAGTCGAGCTGCTCTTTCTCCTTCTGCAGCTTGCCCTTCTCGATGGAGATTTCCTTGAACTTCCGGTCATAGGCATCCTGCGACAGCTGGCCATCCACCAAAAGGCCGGCGATCTGGTCGAGTCGCGACTGGCAGTCCTTCAGCTTCTTCTCGTTCTGTCCGGCCAGCGTCTTGAGGTTGCTCCGCCGGAGGTAATCCTCCGATTTCTCGATGAACTCCTCAAGGAACGTCGAATCGGATCCGACGACCCGGTTGTAGGCGTCTACGAAGGCGTTTCCGATCTCGTCCTCCGGGATCCCTTTGCTGTTGGGGCAGGTGTGCTTGCCGTCTTTGGCGTAGCCCATGCACTGCCAGATCGTCTTCTCGTAGTTCTTGCCGCTCCGCCACGCGCGGCGGCTCAACGGCTTACCGCAGAAACCGCATTCGAGGAGCGAGGAGAACGGGTAGGTCCGCGAGAACCGGCTTCTCGTCCCGTCGGGGTTGAGCCGGCGGACATATGACCGTTTCTGGAGCATGGCGTTGGCCCGCTCCCATTCATCCACGCTCACGATGGGCTCGTGATGGTTGGTGAGGTAGAACTTGTCGGATTCGCCCTTGTTCTCGAGCCGCTTCTTGGTGATGGGGTCGACCGTGAAGGTCTTGCCCTGGAGCAGATCGCCCTTGTACTTCTCGTTCTTGAGGATGCCAAGGATCGTGCTGTCGCACCAGTGAGCCGACCCGTATTTCGTCTTCCATCCGTGCTCGCCGAGTTCTCGGGCCAGAACCGTGGTCCCGATGCCCTCGAGGTAGCGCTTGAAGATGTAACGGATGATCTCAGCCTCTTTCTCGTTGATCGTGATCTTCTTGGTTTTCTCGTCGTAGTTGTAGCCAAGGCACGAATTGAAGCCGACGAGGTCGCCTTTGCTCATCATCATCGAAAGGCCCTTCTTCACGTGCTCGGAGGTGTTCTGGACCTCCTGCTGGGCGACGGAAGAGAGGACGGTGATAAGAAGCTCGCCCTGCTCGGTGGCGGTGTCGATGTGCTCCTCCTCGAAGCGGACGTATACCTTCTTCTCCTTGAGCGCCCTCACGTAATTGAGGGTGTCCACGGTGTTGCGGGCGAAGCGAGAGAGGGATTTGACGAGAATGACGTCGATCCTCCCCTGCATCGCATCGGTGATCATCCGCATGAAATCAGGGCGCTTCTCGGCGGCGGTCCCGGTGATGCCCTCGTCGGCGTAGATGCCGGCGTTGACCCAGTTCGGGTTGCTTTCGATGAGCGTCTTGTAGTAGGTCATCTGCGAGTTGAACGAGTCGATTTGCTCGTCCGTCGTTGTCGAGACCCGGCAATAGGCGGCGACCCGGAGCTTACGCCCCGAGTCCGCCACTTCCTTCGCCAGTTTCTTGGCCTTGATGATCTGCACCTGTCCTTGCTCTTCCATCGCTTTTCCTCCTTACATCCCGTTCCCGCGTCTAGGCGAGTTCGGGCTCTTGCCGACCATGAGGTCGGAGGTCACCTTGAAGTCCTTCATGAAGCAGGATTTGAGGTAGTCGTATTCGGCTTGGGTGATGGCCCCGGCCCGCTTCATCTCGCCTAAGAGGGCGATCGAGCGGACGTAGTATTTCAGATCCTCGGCGCTCTTGTTCGCGTCGTGGCTTTTGTTGATGTCGAACATCGCTCACTTGCCCCCTTTCTTCTCGTCCGGGCGCTCATGCTCCGGGCACGGGTTGTCGCCCAGGCCGTCGCGCATCCCCTTGAAGTAGGACGTGCCGTCGTAGCAGCGCTCGCCGTCGAAGTAGCCGAACATCGCGTCGATGATACGGTTGCCGATCGGCTCCTCCTTGGACTTCTTTCCGTCTCCCTGGAGGTAGTAGTTGACCCTTTCGTGGCGGTCCTTATCGCCGACCCAGCGGTCGTAGTCGTCCAGGAACTCGTCGAGGGCGTCCTCCTCGGGCGTGTCGGAGTCCTGATGCCGCTCCAAGTAATAGCGGCTGATCTCGATGATGATGAACGTCTCCAGC
>Ga0160425_1002726_pt1 | contig 13869 bp, 15 predicted proteins | sample BioMet8_FD_108193 | JGI IMG/M metagenome (GOLD analysis project Ga0160425, IMG submission 108193) | Microbial communities from bioreactor (seeded with sewage sludge) at Lawrence Berkeley National Lab, California, USA - Biofuel... | ecosystem: Engineered > Bioreactor > Anaerobic > Unclassified ...
GGCTCTCTCATTGACAGAACGCCTATCAGAGAACTGTTCGAAAGACCGGTCGACGAAGGACCTGAAATATGTAATGACGTCGGCTTTCAACTTAGCTTTAATTTTTAGTAGACACTAGTGAAAAAATATCTGTTTTGAATTTATTGAAGTCATCACAAGAAATAGAAAGAAAACAATATTGGTAGGTAATGAAAAAAAAGGGAAAGAAATCATTGCAAAAATAAGCAGAGAAATTATTGCAAAAATGGAGGAATAAGCAAGAAATGGAAAATATCTTGAAATCTCTATCTTTGCCGACATAAAGACGGAAGCGGTAATAACAGTAAATAGAAACAATCCTATAATACCCGTCTCGGATGTCATTTCAATAAACTCATTAAAACAATATTTGGTATTACCAGCAGCCATTCCTTTTGGGCCATCCATTTCTTCAGGATGGGTTTTAAAGTAATCTGACTGCCAGTTATTGTATTCCGCTTCAAACCTTCCAACCCCATAACCGAATAAAGGTTTTTCAGCTATTTTTCCCGCTGTCACTTCCCATATAAACAACCTTCCAATGGATGAGCCTTTTTTAAACTGATATAACCCTGTTATAATGGTTGCAATCAATATCAACAATCCTATTAAAACTATAATCTTTCTGGTTCCGGTTTTCAACCATTTCCTCAAATGTTCTATTAAATGATATCTCTGATTAAATATAAATAACGAACTTACCCCCACCCCCACCCATGAAGCACGGTTCATAGTAGCCGGAAGCACAAGCAAAATGGAAATCACCGTCAGCCAGGCAACAAATCGAATGAAAGAATGAAGGGATGAAAGAACGAAAGAATTGGGGTTCTCAGTATATCTGTTTTTTAATGCTCTGTATCTTTTAAATAATAAATCAATTAATTGATCAACCCAACCGATCCAGATTCCCTTAGATCTTTCATTCATTAATTCTTTAATTCTTTCATTCTTTAATTCTTTATTTCCTTCATTTTTAATAGTTCCTTCATTCCTTAATTCTTTAATTCTTTCATTTTTCATTAAAACTGTCAGCGATATCGGAAAGATCGCTGCCAAATGGAGAGCATAAGGGGCAGGATTAAAGAAAGTGCCTGTTATTTTGAATCCTGAATGAAAACTCCTCGTTACACCATATAGCTGCAGAAGCCCCCAAATAGCTTCCACAAGTCCCGTCAGCATCAGAACAAGCATGATTGTAACAATAACCGGATAATTTTCTCCCGAAAACAAATTGTTTCTTGAAACAGTAATTCTACAGCAGGCATGTTTTACTATAAAGTAAAACAGAATCAGAAGAGAATAATTCAGAAATTTTTGATTGTAAAGAATAGGAGTATAGGGGGTGTAACAGGCCCGAATGAAAAAATAGGAATAAAAAACCAGCAAAGAGATATCAACCGAATTTAATCGAGACGGCAATCTTTTTCGGGTGAATAGATTCTCCAAAGCAAATCCCAAAATCAAAAGTCCCATTGAACCATAAAACCAGATTTGTTTGGCAGAGATCGTACCATTATATAATTCATCCGAATACATAAATGGAGTAAATAGTACTAACGAGATCAGAACACAATAAATCAGATTTCGTATCATTTATACATAAATTTTAATAAACAGATACATTTTTTTGAAATAACTATAAATGATCCAATAACTTTTAATGACTATTGAAATAACTATCGAATGACCCTTAATATTCTTCTCCATTTAAATCCTTCTTCATCTTTCGAAAACAGCACCACCAATGCCTTTCCAATGATATACTCCTCAGGAACGAATCCCCAGTATCTGGAATCACTTGAGTTGCTCCGGTTATCCCCCATCATAAAATAGTAGTTATTTCGAAAAGTGTAGGTTGAGACACATTCCTCATCGAGAAAAAAAATTCCTTCCTTTTCCTTGATTTTTTGCTTTTCAAGTAGATTAATGGTTCGCTGGTAAATCTGAAAATTACGAGGATTTAATTCGATGGTCATCCCTTTCCGTGGGATCACTACTGGGCCCCAATTGTCAATTGTCCATCCGAATGTTTTATTCTTTGGATAAACCCAGTTTACAGGATCATTCTCGGATATACTAAATTGAATTGAATCCACATATTTTTGTTTGATCAGTTGTTTAAACTGGGATTTGGTTAAATTGAGATTCGCTCTTCCGTTTTTCCTTTCTGAATACAAATTCATAATTTCCATTCCCAACCTATCACAATTGTTTCGAAATGAATCCCGATCATTCACTTTTACTTTATAATGATGTTTAATCTGCTCTGGATTATTCAATTCCTTTCCATTGACGAAAATCATTCCATTAATAATCTGCAAGGTATCACCCGGCAATCCTGTACATCGTTTAATAAAGAAATTATTCTTCTCGTTTTTTACCGGATGCAGAAAAACCGTAACATCATTATGCTTTATGCGTGAGACACCCTTCAGCCTTGAATAATTCCAATAAACAGAATCAATTTTGGTGGATGCATTTGCCTGTAAATACCAGATCAGATTAAGCCATGGTATATCAAAAGGTGATCTTGGTAACGCGGGTCCATAGTTGAGTTTGCTGACCAGCACCTTATCTCCTTTGATCAGCGTATTTTCCATCGATCCGCTTGGAATGGCAAATATTTCGATAAAAAATACCCTGGCCGAAATAGATATAACAAAGATGAAAATGATAACTACAACAGGATTGAAAAACCTATTGTTCCGCAACCAGATAAAAAATTTTAACTTGGAATAATATAAGAGACATATGGCCGTAATTATCGATATCCCAACCGCAAGCCATAGAAGTCCTTTAAAGGTCAGCAACAATAAAAAAAGGATAAATATGCCCAATTGAATTTTGCGTTTCGTAGTTAAAACTCTCATTCCTTAATTCCTTAATTCCTTAATTCCTTAATTCCTTAATTCCTTAATTCCTTAATTCCTTAATTCCTTAATTATTAATTATTAATTATTAATTATTAATTATTTCTCTCCCACTTCCCCCTCTATCTCCAGCTTCGCCGGCGATCCGGTTCCATTATAAAACACCTCGATCGATTTGTGAAAAACTCCAGGAAACGAAGCATCGTAACGAACATCAATTTTACCAGTTCTCCCCTTTCTGATAGGTTCATTGGTCCATTTTGGCACCGTACAGCCGCAAGAGGTCTTTACATCATATATCACCAATTGAGACTTTCCGGTATTTGAAAATTCAAACGAACAAACAGCTTCCTTTCTAAAAGCTATTTTCCCAAAATCATGTCTTACTTCTTTAAATCGGATTGAACCATCATTGTTATTCACTGTGTTCGAACAGGAAATCGTAAATATTATAATCAAAACATAGATGGAATTCTTCATTAGTACAAATGAGATTGATTAAATTATTGATTTTGAATAAGCTAATAAGGTTAGTTTTCTGATTTTTTTTCTCTGGTTACTAAGGTTGAAAAATTTAAATAAGGTTTCTTTTCCCTATTCTTAATTCTTTAATTCTTTAATTCCTTAATCCCTTAATTCTTTAATTCTTTAATTCCTTCATTCCTTAATTCTTTAATTCTTTAATTTTCTACCACCACACCTGCTTCCCATTTTCGTAGGTGAAAATCTGTTCTTCTTTCCCTTCCGTATAATTTTTAAGCAAAAAAAGACATCCCGAAGGCGCATTGTCATAAACCAAAACCTTATCGGTTCCCTTTTTTTCTCCCAGGGATTTCCATTCTTTATCCCAGTAAAATAATTCATAGAAATTCCCAGGTATGATATGATTCTTGTCATTGCGGGCTTCAAAACGAATTCTTGAAATTTCTTTAGGTACCCCCAAATCAAGACCAACCCATCTGTTTGGTTCCAATGTTGCTTCAATATAGGTCAATGGATCACCATCAAACGCATTTTCAAGCGGTTTTCCCCCTTTTGTGCCAATTACTTTTCCTTTTAACGGCTCATTTGAATTTTTCGTATAAAACTCCAATTCTGCAATGTAACACCTTGTCGAATCCCTTCCCAGGTAACGAACATACCTGTATTTTTTCGGGGAGTTAACCTTAATCTCATTGTAATAGACATCCGGATACTGGGTAATGGTATAAAAGGTTTCCGGATTTTTGAAATCCGCATCATTGGAAGCCTGAAATTTACTCCTGATCATTTTTTCGATGTCTTTTTGAATGCCACGGCTCAAAGGACTCTTTCTCTGAATTTCAACTTTTCTGACCTTATCAAAATCTGGCTTCAAATACCGAATCTTACCATTCTTTAATACCGTAAACGGGTAATTAAACGGTTTAATTCCTTCTTCCGATACAAAAGCCGGCAGGTACAATGCATTAAAACCAATCTTTGGGAATTTTGCTGCTCCGAATTTTAACCTTCCCCAGCCTACCGGATCCCAGGATTCCCTGTTATTGATCGCCAGATAGCCAAATTTGTCTTTCCCCTTGTTAAACAGAACCGGGATTTTGATGTCCTTGGTTGGAATGTATTTATCGGTAACATCGATCAATCGTGGATTATTGAAAAAATAAGGAAGAAATTCGCAATATCCTCTTTGCCTTGCATGGCTTTCCGGGTTCCCTGAAAAAATATTCCGGTACACTTTGGAAGGTTTGCGAATAGTATCTGCCCGGTAAATTCCCAAACTATCTTTCACAGGATATCCAAAAGGATAAGATTTTAATTTGGTAATAATGACCGGCCAAACGTGATCCGATCTGTAATTGGCCCAACGGGGTGTAAAATCACTGGTAATAGGAATACCGGCAGCCCTGCAAGGAAACATATTGACTTTGCTGAGATCTACACAGGTTCCGGTAGAGATCAGTTTAAAGATGGAATATGGCAAATCCGGAATATTCGCGGCATTTTCACCGTATTTAGCCTTAAATCCGGAATTAATTTTATGAAATTTCCGAATAAAAAGAGTAGCCGCTTTTTTTAAGTCCGTACAGGAGTAAATTTCGTCACCGGTTGCTTTGAAAATAGAATCATGAACTATTTCTTTTTTCCAATATTCCAAAGGTTCATTCCCGATCCGGTAGGGCAAAATAAATTCGCAGAAATCCTCAAAACAGACCTGATCTTTCCATCCCGCCTCATCCCAGGCAGCAAAAGAACGATCAATGTTATCAATAAGGTATTCTGGTGTGACTGAATTGATGTCCCGGATTATATTTTCCTGAAAAGAAAGAGAACGCAAGGGAAATATTTTTTTATGCAAGCTGTCACCATTTTGATGATATTTCCGGATTGAATCGGAATACCTTTGGACACGCTCGCCTTCAACTGAAAACCGCTCCTTCATATTATCCAGAAGAAATCGAGCCGCTTTTATCTTTAACGGATTCTTATCTCCCCTGTAATGATCGAGCACTGCCTTTCTAAGCTGATCGTATGTTTTTTCTTCCTGATTTCCTGTACACGACAGGATCAGAATAACACAAAGTAGTGACACGAAATTTTTAAATACTTTCATCCTTCTCCCAGGTTTATCGATGGTAGGTTTAATTCTTAATTCTTAATTCTTAATTCTTATTTCTTATTTCTTATTTCTTATTTCTTAATTCTTATTTCTTATTTCTTAATTCTTTCATTCCGAAAGGTACGGGGAGCAGGTAAATCCATTCTGATAAAACCAATATATGAAGGAACAAAGGGTAAAATCAGATTTGATCCTGCTCCCGCGTAACTATCTTAATTTTTAATTCTTAATTCTTAATTAATTTATGTGGCTCCGCCTTCGTCAGTCACACTGACGTTCTTATTTTAAAAAAAATATTTTTTGTTTAAGCCCTTTTTAAAGGGGCAGGTTTCTATTTCTAAATCGGCATTGCTATTTTACAATGCCTTCATTTTTTTACTATTCTATTGGCGCGTATTATTTAGCGTCCTTCCGGTTTGTCCCGATCTAATTAGATAAGATTTCAATAATTGCAGAAAATGGCCGTTCTCTGTACTCGTGTAGGAGGATGTCCGATATCCGGAGGATCTATTTCCGTTCCATCTGTTCGTGCTTCGCGCAGTACAAATGCTAAATCAAATTTCTTTCCCCGGGTTATGGTTGTTGTTGTGGCTGTGGCGAGGAACACATTGGCAATAATTAAAACAACAAAAAAAAGAATCAATTTTTTTTTCTTCATAATTTTTTCATTTAGTTGTAAGTTAATTCTGAAGGTTCATTCTTTCATTCCTTCATTCCTTCATTCTTTCATTCCTTAAATCGTCGGCACAAACCTAAAGAAGATATTCTAAAAAACTGATTTTTAACAGGGGTACAAAAGGGTACATTTTCTGAAATGTGGATTTTTTTTGCCTTTTTGAGCTGATATTTTGACGAAAATCCCTTTGTTGCATAGGCAAGGTTGTTGGATTGAATATTTTATTGAATTAGAGGGATTTTTAAATTCAATGCCTTTAGTTAAGAATTCGGATGATCTGAGAGAATCATATTTCATCTTCAGATGATCTGTGGGTATTTGTTTTAGAATTAGAAATTTGAGATTTTTATGGGGAGAAGTGGGGCGGCTTTGCCGGCCCAATGAAGAATTGAAGATCATTTATTTCAATGATACATAATCAGAATACCCTATAGTGTGAAGCTTAATTCCTTCATTCTTTCATTCCTTCATTCTTTAATTCTTGTTTTGGCCTACATCTTTTAGAAAAAAGTAAATTTCCTTCGCCTCATTCAATGAAAATTTATCACGGAGCCTCTTTTTTGCGGCTTTCACTCCATCAACTCCAATATCACATAATTTTGAAATCCTGTAAGTGTTTAAATTAAAGTACAAACACATACAATATTTCAGGTCTGTCGCCGTAAGCTCCGGCCTTTCTTCTTTTAATTTTTCAATCCAACCGGGGCATAATCTTTGAAAACAGGCTTCATATTCCACCCATGTTGAAATCTGACCCTGATCAATCGCCTTCAAAAAATCAGAAAATCTCAGTGAATCACTGTATTGAACTTTAAGTTCCTCTGCATTTTTAATTAATTCTTCATTTTTATTCTTTTGTTTCCCCAGCGAAAGAATCAAACGGCTGATCTGATCCTCGACCTCTATATTTTTTAATTTCAAAATTTCCCGGTCGTATTTACTCTTTTTTAAAGAATGCCAGAAAATAGAAAACACAACGGTAAAAACCAGGCTGATGGCAACCACCAGGAAAAGATATTTTTGATTCTTCACCTTTAATTCCAACTTTTCCCGTTCGAGTTCAGAATAACGGTAATGTGCCCCCAATGCCAGCATACGGCTTTGCTGCAGCGACTCCAGATCCTTTTTTTGTAAGGAATGATATCGCTCGAGCATCGTGTGCGAATTTTTAAAATCATTGGTGCGCTTGTATAAAAAAGCCAGCAGCTTGACACACTCGGTTTCTACATTGGCAATACTTAAAGCCGTCGCTTCCCCCAGTACCCTGTTAGCAACCTCAATTGATTCTTTTCTTTTACCCTGTTTTGCATACAGATAGGCCTGACCGTATTTATACCACATCCTTTGCCGGGCAGTAGGGGTATATGAATAATCTCTTTTATTAAAATGATCGTAGTATAACTGAGTGCTCTCCGACGGGTCTTCTGTAATTCTTGCAAATAATGAATTAAGATCTATCGCGTAAATCCTTGACCAACGATTCACCCTGCGGATATAAGATCTCGCCCGCTCATAGTAAACCTTCTTTATGGAGTCATTTTTCTCAGAAACACCCATGGTAGCATACAACAGTCCGTAATAGTTCGGATCATTTAATAGGTGGGCTGCTTTTTGAAGCCGGCCAATTAATGCTTTTTTATCCAGGTTAAGTTGTTTTGACAGCCGAAATAATCCCAAAGTCGCATAAAACTGATAAGTATCCAAATGATTCCTGCCAAAATAATGATCACAATCCACAAATAATTCTGCCGCCTGGTCATTCAGGACAAGTTGCTCAAGAGTAAAAGCCCTGATCAGTTTATTGATATGGTTATGGAATTGATCGCCCTGCCGGATAAAGAAGGTTTCTGCTTTCTCTAATTCTTTAATGCTCTGATCTATCTTCCCTTTTTCAAATTCGGATAATCCTCTGATAGAACTCATCCGGGCCTGTTCATACGGGGTAATATTTGTTGTGTCAATCTTGCTAAGTAAACTATCCAAACTTTCCGGCCGATAAAACATTTGTGCTTCGATACTGTCTAACTTTTCACACAGCGCTTTATTCAGGCAACGGTCTGTTTGTTTACAGGCGCTGAATAAGATGGGAGCGCATACAATGAATAAAATACAAACGAAACGTATAATCCGAATCAAATATTGCATTCTAATAGGTGGCTGTTGTACTTTACTCACTTGTATTTTCTTTTTACGACAGCAAATATAATGTTTAATATTTATGTTTTATAACGATAGTTAATTTCACCGAATGGAACTTTGTCAAAACCTTTACAAGAAGCTCTTAAGTTTTGAATAATTCAATGGCGTCATTTATTGTCATTATAGTCATTTGTAGTCATTGAACTGTTCTCTTGATAGTCATTTCACCACCTGATGACTAAAAATAACTCTTAATGCCAATTCAATGACCCCACATCATCACATCATCTCATCAGCACATCAGCACATCATCTCATCAGCACATCAACACATCAGCACATCATCTCATCATCTCATCAGCACATCAGCACATCAGCACATCAACCCATCAGCACATCATCACATCAGCACATCATCACATCATCACATCACCACATCAACACATCAACACATCAACAAATCACCACACAGATCTCCTCTATTCCAATTTAAACATTAATATTTCCCTGAACAATTTGCATCCTGTTACGTAACACGTTATATTTGTATGATGATCGTTAGTATCAGGCATAAAGGATTAAAGCTGCTATGGACCAATAATAATCCGGCAAAATTGCCAACTGCTCAAATTAAAAAAATCAGGATGGTTTTAACCCTGTTGAACGGTTCTGTGAAGATCGATGATATGGATTTTCCAGGCTCCGGATTGCATCAACTAAAAGGAGATTTGAAAGATTTCTGGGCTGTGACAATAAGCGCTAATTACCGTATCATTTTTCGTTTTGAAGATGAAGATGCCCACGATGTAGATTATATTGATTATCATTAAAAAAGAGGAAACATATGTTACAAAGAGGAATGCCACCGGAACATCCGGGAGAAGTATTAAAAACCCTTTATCTCGAACCACTTGAGATTTCCATTACCGAAGCGGCCAGGAGGCTTGGTGTGACGCGCAAAACATTATCACAGCTCGTCAACGGGCGTATGGGGGTTAGTGCGGAAATGGCGGTCCGTTTGTCGAAGGCGCTTAACACCAGCCCTGAACTTTGGCTAAACATGCAGCGTAACCGTGATTTATGGATTGCTGAACAGAAAATGTATAACGTAGAGATTAGACGTATCGCGTAGCGGTAATTATATCTCTTTTAGCAAGCGAATAAATTCTTCAGGGGTAATTTCTATTTCTCTTAAAATCTGCCTGATCAATGAACGGCCTAAATCCTGGTTCCCGTGATGTGGCAAAGTGGTAAATCTTCCATCAGGATGGCGATAAAATACATGGCTGTCACTCTGTCTCTTTGCTTTAAAACCTATATAAAAGAGCAGCATTTCAAGTATTTTAACTTTAACAATGTGTACTTTGGTACTCATAACTTATACAGCCACAGAAATTTGCTGGATGCCTACAAAATCGGGGATGTTATTGATTTCTTCTTCAGTCATCTCCCCTAAACACAGTTGGATAACTTCCTTAAGGTTAGTTTGTAATTCATCCAAAGTGGAAGCTTGTGTATGAGCTCCCTGCAGACCGGGAACAATACCGATATATTGGTTTATTTCATTATCCCTGGTTATTTGGGCTGTAAACTGATAAGTTCTCATGACATTCATTTTCTACAAATTTAACGTATTTATTTCACTTCTCAGATTTTCAAAACCGCAGTAGCAGCTTCGGACTTTTTTGAAGTTGGGCTTGTTTTCGTATTCTGATTTAAATCTGTTATTCCTTAATTCCTTAATTCCTTCATTCTTTCATTCTTTCATTTCTTAATTCCTTAATTCCTTCATTCTTTCATTTCTTTAGCCCCCTCGCTGGCGGAACTGTGTTCGGTGTCCCGCTAAAGAAGCGAAAGTCAGGTTTACAAAACCGCTCATCTTCATTCCTTAATTCTTAATTCTTAATTAATCTCACTGTGCAGCGAATTTCCAAAGATCTTATCGACGCATCATCTTCCTCCATCATCCTGGCTGTTTTAAAGATGGGCGACAGCTACGGTTATGAAATGATTCAGAAAGTAAAGGAATTTACCAATGGCGAAGTAGAATGGCATGAAGTAGGAATTTACCCGGTCCTCAAAAAACTCGAGAATGAGGGCATGATTAAATCTTATTGGAAAGTACACGGGGAGCGGCATCGAAAATATTTCACCCTGCTGGAGCCGGGCATTAAATAACTGGAAGAAAATACCCGTGAATAGAATCTGGTCCAAAACCTTTACAAGAAGCTCTTAAGTTTTGAATAATTTCTTTCCTTCATAAGCATATCACTCCATCGACACAATTTCACTATCTTTGTAAAACAGGATATTTACTTGCTATGACAGTCATTGTAATTAAGCCAAAAAATAAATCGGAAAGAGATTTTCTTAACCTGCTTTTAAGAAAGATGAATATAGATGCACAGTTCATCGAAGAGCCAGAACCCAATAAGGAAACCCGGAAAGCAATAAATGATGTCGAACTTTTAAAAGGAACAAGGGTTAAGAACTCTCAGGAACTATTCAGTAAGCTTGGAATATGAGGTCCTGAATTACAAATCCTCGCTAAAGAAGCGAAAGGCAAGTTTACAAAACCGCTCATCTTAATTCTTAATTCTTTCATTCCTTCCGTGGTCATCCGTGTTCTGATTTTCCTTCTTCCCTCCCTCGAAAGTAAATTTTAGAGGTTCAATTCCCCTATGAAAGCTCTTAAATCTTTTTCGGAAATGTTTTCTTTTTCGGATTTGTCGTAAATGGTTAAAAGGAAGACTTGTTTATTTTTCATATAAACATAGGAAATAATTCTTGCACCACCAGATTTCCCTTTACCTTTAGCAGAAATAGCCATGCGGATTTTATAAACATTTTGGCTAACATGTGATCCAATTGTTGGATTATTTTCAAGTTCAGTTTTTAAACTTAACAAATCATCCCTTAGAGACTTATATTTTTTGGCAAGTTTTTTTAACTTCCCTGGTAAAGTTATCGGTTGGTATAATATTATAATTCATTGATCAGATCATCAAAAGAGTTGGGGTTTTTCCTTCCTTCCATGATCATCTTCACTTCTGTCAAAGCATCAGTCAGACCCTCAAAGAAAGCCTTTTTGTCCTTTAGTCTCACATAATCCTCCATATCTTTCTGAATCTTTTCAAATCGTTTATCGGAAGCAGTACACCATTTTTATTACCTTTTTCATCAATTAAATATTGAACCCGCATATTAAAATCTTATTAATGGAATCAGGATCAAATATAATCATTCGCTTTTGTATACCAATGATCAGGGAATAAACATTTTGTCGGGACGATAGCCTCCCGCCCAGGGTTCAGCTCTATTTTCCCCATTTCCCCCATTTCCCCGCTTACTATTTTTCCCAACTTTTTTCCTACAAACAACTTTTTTTCAGTTGATATCCGGAAAAGACCAATTAATTCTCAATTCTTTCATTCTTTCATTCTTTCATTCTTTCATTCCTTAATTCTTAATTCTTAATTCTTAATTTCATCCAATGTCGAAGCTTGTGTATGAGCTCCCTGCAGACCGGGAACAATGCCGATAGATAAAGGGGGATCTTCAGGATGTCTGTCCCTGTGGCAAAACGTGACCGGAGAGGGTGTCCCAAAAGCTAAAAAACAATAAACAAATCCAGGAAGAGATCAGCAATTTCAGAAATCTTTATCCTTTGCCGTCAGCTTTAGCTCCATTGCCGTCAGCTTTAGCTGACGGTGAATATTGCTGTTTTATTTGGCTTTAGCCACATTTCACTTAGCAAAAATGTGGCTAAAGCCATCTGTTTTTAGCCTTGTACCGTCAACTAAAGTTGACGGCAATGGATCGGAAACAGACTTTTTGGACATCCTCTCAACTATGCAACGTGGTTGTTATATCTTTGTAGAATTTCATTACACCATACAAAGAAGCAACATAGTTGCGACATCTTTATATTTTTTTTGATCTATCGGGTCATTAATTTAACCATTATCCACATCAGCATATCAGCACAAGACCTGACAGGTTGTAAACCTGTCAGGTCTTAATTAGTGCGCCGGATCAAAGGGTTCCTGAAGATTTACCCTTTCCTTTGACATAACCGGATTCAAGAATGGATAACAAATCAGATATCCGGTAATAGAATTTACCCTCCATAAGGCTGAACGGTAAAACGCCCTTGTCCCGAAGGGACTGAAGCTTCCGTTTGCCGATTTGGAGAGCTTCCATCACCTGCCGGCTATCCACCCAGCGGCATGAAACCTGTTTCGAAAGGACCTCTTTCAAGGTTCCGATACCAAATTTTAATTCCTGTACGTCCTTGTAAAGAGACATAGTTAAGCCAAGCAGGTTTCTCATTGCAATGCCCTCCATCTTTGCAGGAAAGCATCCTCTTCAGCTTCCCTCTTTGGGTTGTTGACGGAACTTCCGTCAGCATCAGCAGGCACGAAACTTTTTTTGTCCATTTCTAATTAATATTAAAATGATTAAAAAACGGACACCTGGCCAGTTGCCATCTTTGTTTTTCAAAGACTACCAAAGTTTGTAATAAAATATGTTTAATTATATCCCCCAATAGCGGTATTTTTTAGGCATATTGTTCTTAAAGATAATATAGCAGGCTATAGACTTTAGACTTTAGACTTTGGACTTTAGAATGTCTTCTCCGAGTTAAGCCCTTCTCCGAAGGAAATAAGAATCCGGAGGATCTAAAATTTAAAATAGACAACCTAATCCCCTAAAAAACACCTCCGTAAAGGGGTTGATTTTCCCCTTTCACCTACCTAATCACCTGATTTAAAATAAGGTAATCAGGTTGATTTTTCTCCCCTCATCCATTTCTCTACTAAGTTCCCCGCGGATTTGAATCCGAACATCGAAACAGATAACAAATTTTGCCACCAAAGCACCAGGACACCAAATTTTACACCAAAAATATTTGGTGAGATTTAGTGCTTTAGTGTTTTGGTGGCATTTGATTGATAGATAAGAAGATGACATTTGTTATATATTAGGTTTTTGGTAATTGGTTTTTACCATCTCGTCAAAATCCGGAGTCTGGTTTTCTTCCCGATTGACGGGCTGCACGGTCGCAGGCGTAGTTTTCCCCAACAATATCAGGAAACAAAGGGCCGCCAATAGTGAAAAAGTATATTCGGAATAAGTGATCAATTCAGAGAGCGTAACCTGAGAAAGCTATTCGTTTGGCACTTCGGCCCGGATTGAATATACAAGTTGATAATCTGTAAAAGCAAGGCCAAAAACGAGCAGCATCCGAAAAAAAACATGCAATGGTCTTATTTTAAAGTTTTCGATTTTTCTGGGAATTCCTTCCCCCCATTTATACAGAGCAATTATTGAAAACAGGAAAACAAAATGATAACCAATAACGAAATGAAGAGCATAATGAAAAAGCTGGTGAGGGTTTCTGATCCGATCATAAAAAAAATAAAACATCGACTTCACGCAAACTAAGTAATAAAAAAAGTAAAATGTCGTACTTTTTAATGAATAATTTGGGCATTTCAGAGATTAATTTCTGCCACCAAAACACGAAAACACAAAGTTACACCAAATTATAAGACAAGTATTTAA
>Ga0160425_1002727_pt1 | contig 13868 bp, 13 predicted proteins | sample BioMet8_FD_108193 | JGI IMG/M metagenome (GOLD analysis project Ga0160425, IMG submission 108193) | Microbial communities from bioreactor (seeded with sewage sludge) at Lawrence Berkeley National Lab, California, USA - Biofuel... | ecosystem: Engineered > Bioreactor > Anaerobic > Unclassified ...
AAGGCCATACGATGATCCGAAAGCAGATAAGAAGACAGAATACCGGGACAATACCGACCGGATCGAAGTGGAGCGTTCCTTCAGCCTGAGCAAACGCTGCTATGGTCTCGGACTGATCCGGACGAAACTGTACGAAACGACGCTGTCGGCGGTCGCACTGTCGGTATTCGTGACGAATCTGTTTCGGATGCAGGCACGGATTCTTCTTTTGCTTTGCTGGTTCTATCAGGTTTTCAAGGTACAAAGTGAAAAATTCAATATCCAACCGGTATAAAAACCGGTGTGGACTCAGAATGGCGATTGTTCAGCAGACACTATGTAAAGGCAAAATCCGGTTTTTCGTTTTGAATAATAATGCAGTAAGCTTTTTAAGAAAATGAAGATAGCTTTTTTTCCAGTTCTTTCTGCAGTTTTGTAAGGAAGGTACAAAAAATTAAGTATATCACAGCTACTTCACAGTACATGACCATAGGTTCATAAGTTTTTGCGGCAATGCGCTGGGTTGCCATGAACATTTCTGTAACCGTGATATTTGCCGCAAGAGAAGTGTCTTTTACCAGCCCGATGAATGAGTTGGAAAGAGGCGGTATTGCAATCCTCAGGGCCTGCGGCAGAATGATTCTTCTCATGGCCTGCGCATAGGTCATTCCGACGCAGTAGCCTGCTTCTGTCTGACCTTTCGGAACTGCAAGAATAGAAGCCCTGAGAGTTTCTGAGGCATAGGCACCAACATTAAGTGAAAAGGCAATCACAGCAGCAGGAAGCGGATCCAGTGTAATGCCGATGGCCGGAAGCCCATAGAAAATAATGAAGATCTGTACAAGAAGAGGCGTTCCCCGGAGAACCCATACATAAAATCGAGAAACTTCTTTCAGAACCGGTATTCCTGCTGTTCTTGCGACTGCCGATACCAAGGCAAAGAAAAGACCGATTGCAAAGGAGATAAGAGAAAGAGGTATCGTAACTGCAAGTCCGGGAAGCAGAATCTGCGGAAAGGAATTAATAAGCAAGTTTACGACTCTCATGACTCTTTATCTCCTTTAAAAGTTATTCTTTCGTGACGTCAGTTCCGAAATATCTGTTCGACAGTTCAGAAAGAGTACCGTCAGATTCCAGTTCGGAAAGAGCCTGATTGACGGCCTTTACCAGATCTGAATTTCCCTTTCTGATCAGTACGGCGCTCTTGCTTACGTCATCAGATTTTGCTGCAATCTGTACATTCGCGTCCGGCTTCTGTTTGATATAGTCATAAAAGGTAATGTCATCATTGAGCGTGGCATCTGCTCTTCCCTGAACGACAAGGTCAATCGACTGATTGAAACCGTCCGTGCTGACGATATCAGCACCGTATCCCTTTGCCGTATCAGCCCAGTTGCTGGTCAGTGACTGGGCCGACTTTTTTCCTTTCAGGTCTTCGAAGGTTTTTATATCCGTATTGTCTTTCTTAGTGATCAGTGCACCTCTCGTATAAGTGTAGGGAGTGGAAAAATCATATTTTGCTTTCCTCTCGTCTGTGATGCTTACCTGATTGATAACGACGTCAAATCTTTTGGAATCCAGTCCGGCAACCATGCTGTCCCATTTCGTTTCTTCATACTCTGCTTTTACCCCGAGCTTCTCAGCAATCAGTGCGGCAATCTCCACATCGAACCCGGTGAGTTTATTGGAGTCATCATGGTAAGAATAGGGCGAGTAGGTGCCTTCTGTCCCGATTTTCAGAACGCCGGAGGATTTGATGGAAGAAAGATCGTCCTCGCTGTTATCCACGGCAGAAGCAGCAGAGTCAGCATCTGAAGTTTCAGCTGAGCTTTCGGAAGAAACTGCAGATGAGGCTCTGGAAGCCGCAGCACTTTCAGGTGCAGAAGCGGCGGTACTTTCAATTACGGAAGCGGCGGTACTTTCAGGTGCGGAAGCAGCGGCACTCTGCGAAGACGAAGAAGATGACGGAGCGCTGCTGCAGGCAGTCAGACCGATAACGAGTACGACTGAAATAATGATTCCGGTAATGTTTTTTCTTTTCATGATTGTTTCCCCCTTTTTTTTGCTTTTCTCAATGCCTGTTCAATATCCTTTATAAGATCATCCGAATCTTCGATGCCTGCCGACATTCGAAGAAGGGGCTTATCAATGCCAATCTGTTTCTGCAGTTCCGGACTGTAGGACTCGTGTGTCATGGAAGCAGGATGGCAGATCAGGCTTTCTACGCCGCCGAGACTGACAGCGAGTGCAAACAGCTTAAGATTCTGAATGAATCTGCTGCCGTCGTATGATGGACTGAGACGGAGGGAGAGTACTCCTCCGTTTCCGGAAGCCTGTTTCCGCTGAATTTTGTAATTGCGGCTGCTTTTCAGCCCGGGATAGAATACTGCCTGGACAGCAGGGCTTTTTTCAAGGTATTCAGCTATGGCCAGGGCATTCTGCTGATGTTTTTCCATACGCAGAGGAAGGGTCTTGATGCCGCGGTTTAAAAGAAAAGCATCTGTCGGACTCAGGATTCCTCCGAAAGTGTTGTTAAGAAACTTAAGCCTTCCATAAAGCTCATCATTGTCCGTGATCACAAGACCAGCTAATATATCTGAGTGTCCGGCGTAATACTTGGTTGCTGAGTATTCAACGATATCTGCCCCCAGTGTCAGAGGTTTCTGCAAATAGGATGTCATGAAAGTATTGTCGACAATAACCAGGATCCCTTTCTTATGGGCGGCATCGGCAACTTTTTTTATGTCCGTGATTTCAAGCAGGGGATTGGACGGCGTCTCTATGAAAACAGCCCTGACGGATTTCTCTGCCTTGCTGAAATCATAGCTGTTCAGATTATTGACGATTTCGTATGAAATGCCCCGGTTTTTAAAGATGTTTGAGACGAAGCGCCATGTTCCGCCGTATACATTGCTGTTGATCAGCAGTTTATCGCCGGATTCCAGCAGACCGAAAACGAGGGAAGTGGCTGCCATACCGCTTGCTGTTGCAATCCCGTATCTTGCACCTTCCAAATCCGCAGCGAGTTTTTCGACGGCATTTCTTGTCGGATTGGAGCCGCGGCTGTAGCAGAAATCCCTGAATTTTCCTATTTCCGGCTGGATAAAAGTGGAGTCCGGGTAAATCGGATAATTGACCCCGAATTTACCGCTGTCATCTTTTTCCCCTCCGTGAATTGCAAGTGTTGCGTATTTCATATGTTCCCTCCTGTCAGATGCTGTAGTCATAGTCTTTTGTAATCAATCGAAGAAACTGTCTGGTTCTTTCCATTTCCGGATGCCGGAATACGCGGTCAGGAGACCCCTGTTCAATGATTTTTCCGTTCTCCATGAAGATTACGTGATTGGCGGCTTCGGATGCAAAACTCATTTCGTGGGTGACGATGACCATCGTTGTATCTTCCCGTGCCAGCTGTTTCAGGATAGCCAGGATCCCGCCGACCAGTTCAGGATCAAGAGCGGAAGTGGGTTCATCGAAGAAAATGATCTCGGGTGAAAAGGCAATGGCTCTTGCAATGCCGACCCGCTGGCATTGACCTCCCGAAAGGGCTGACGGATAGCGTTCATAAAGATCCTTCAGCCCAACTTTATCCAGGGCTTCTTTTGCTATGGATTCTGCTTCCCTGCGATCTCTCTTCCGGACGGTAATGAGCCCCTCAGTAACATTCTGCAAGGCAGTCTTGTTGGAGAAAAGGTTATAGTTTTGGAATACAAATCCGGTTTTCCTTCTGACTTTCAGGATTTCCTTTTTACGGACATCTGTATAATCGATGTGAATATCGTCATAGTCCATTGTTCCGCTGTCCGGTGTTTCCAGAAAATCCATGCATCGGAGAAGCGTAGTCTTTCCGGAACCGCTTGGCCCCAGAATTACCGTTACATCACCTTTGTCGACATCAAGATCGATTCCGTCGAGAATCCTGTTTGCACCGAATGATTTTGTTATGTTCCTGACAGAAAGCATCTTTCCTCCTTTCCGGAATCCCTGGGAAAATCGTATGCGTGAGATGATAACATCTGGAGCGGACGTCGTAAAATACATAAAATTGATTAGCAGGTATAGGGAAAAACAATAGATCTGTATGATTGGTAACCATTGCAATCCATGGAGGAATATGATAATATCATAAACCATATTAAATATATAGGAATAATATACAATAAGCGGAGGGAAGGCAAATGGAAGAGTACAGGGATATTGAAACGGAACTGATCCACGGAGGAATCTACGGAGACAGGCTGACCGGAGCGGTCAATGTGCCGATTTACCAGACCTCGACATATGAACAGGAAACACTGGGAGTCAATAAGGGCTGGGAATATTCCAGGACCGGCAACCCTACCCGTGCGTCTCTGGAGAAACTGATTGCGGATTTGGAACATGGCAAAGCAGGTTTTGCTTTCGGGTCGGGTATGGCTGCGATTACTGCGGTGTTAAGTCTTTTTCAGACAGGCGACCGCATCCTTATTTCCAGCAATGTCTATGGAGGCACCTTCCGGGTGCTCGACAAGGTCTTCAGCCATTTCGGACTGAACTATACGATTGCCGATACGACAGACCTGAAATCCCTCGAAAAGAAAATTACGCCAGATGTCCGTGCATTTTTTGTTGAGAGTCCTGCCAATCCGCTTCTGACGATCACGGACCTTGCAGCCGTATCCGAACTTGCAAAAAAGCACGGGCTGCTGACAATCGTCGACAACACGTTCATGACACCCTATCTTCAGCGCCCGATCGAACTTGGCGCGGACATCGTAGTCCACAGCGCGACGAAATACCTCGGAGGACACAGTGACCTGGTTGCCGGGCTTGCCGTGGTAAATGATGAAGATACTGCCGATCGGCTGGCTTTTATCCAGAATTCGACGGGAGGCGTGCTGGGCCCGTTTGATTCCTTCCTGCTGATCCGCGGGATCAAGACCCTCGGTGTGCGCATGGACCGGCATGTGGAAAATGCGGAAAAGCTGGCTGCCTGGCTGAAGTATCATCCGGAAGTTAAAAATCTGTATTATCCGGGACTGCCGGATGCCCAGGGGTATGAGATCAATAAAAGACAGGCGAAGAACGGCGGCGCGATGATTTCCTTTGAACTTAAGGAAGGACATGATATCAGGAAGTTCTTCTCATCGCTTCATCTGATTGCGCTTGCGGAAAGTCTCGGCGGCGTGGAAAGCCTGGTCTGCCATCCGGCCAGCATGACGCATGCGTCCATTCCCTATGAAATCCGGCAGAAAGTCGGCATTACCGACAGTCTTATCCGGTTATCCGTCGGAATCGAAAACGCAAAGGACCTGAAGGATGATCTTGATCAGGCCATCAGGGAAAGCGAGGTATAAGATGAACTATTATTCTTCCATGCAGAAGCTTGTGGGAAATACCCCTCTTGTGGAACTTACCAATCTCGGATTGAAAGGCAGTGTCCGGCTGTTTGCCAAACTGGAATTATTCAACCCCGGCGGAAGCGTCAAGGACCGTGTCGGCCGGTACATGATTGCGGATGCTGAAAAAAGAGGAGTCCTGAAAAAAGGCGGGACGATCGTCGAAGGTACTGCCGGCAATACCGGCATCGGGATTGCGTTTGCCGCCCTGAACCGTGGCTACCGTGTCATCTTCGTCGTGCCGGAGAAATTCTCTGAGGAGAAACAGGTCCTGATGAAGGCCCTGGGCGCCGAGATCATCCATACGCCGAGGGAAGAGGGAATGCTCGGGGCGACGAGAAAAACAGAAGAAGTACGCAAGTCCATTCCAGGAGCTGTTTCCCTGAAGCAGTTTGAGAATCCGGCCAATCCGCTTGCCCATTATGAAACGACCGGGCCGGAGATCTGGCGGGATCTTGATGGAAAAATAGATTATCTGGTGGCCGGTGCCGGCAGCGGCGGAACCTACTCCGGCGTCGTGAAATACCTGAAGGAACAGAATCCGTCCATCCGCGGAATCCTCGCGGATCCGGTCGGTTCCACCATGGGCGGCGGGGAGCATGCCGACTATGACATCGAGGGTATCGGGAATGACTTCATTGCCGATACCATGGATATGTCGCTCGTGGACCAGGTAATCAAAATCAATGACACGGAAGCCTTTGAGGGAGCCCGTAAACTGGCTCTGAAGGAAGGAATCTTTGCCGGCTCCTCCTCAGGCGCAGCCTTGGCTGCAGCGGAAAAACTTGCAGCCTCCGGTGCGGAAGGGAACATTGCCGTGATCCTGCCGGACCGCGGCGACAGGTATTTCAGCAAGCATCTGTATGGATAATCCATTCAGAAAAACAGCGGGAATATCAAAAGGATGCTGTCCGGTTTTTCAGAAAGGAGCAGGCTATGACGCTGCAGCAGATACACTATGCCATCACGATCGCGAAAGAAGGCTCCCTGAATAAGGCGGCTGAAAAACTTTACATCGCCCAGCCGTCGATTACCAGCTCCCTGCAGGAACTGGAGAAGGAACTGGGCATTACCGTTTTCTACCGCAGCGGCAGGGGAGTCTCCCTGACGCCGGATGGTGCCGAGTTCATCCTGTATGCCAGAGAGGTCTACAGCCAGTATGAGTCCCTGATGGACCGGTACGGTGAAGCCCACAACCTGAAAAGGAAATTCGGGGTCTCGGCCCAGCATTATTCATATGCGGTAAAAGCCTTCGTTGAAATGGTCAAGGAATTCGACACGACGCAGTATGAGTTCGCCATGAGGGAGACGACGACAAAGAATGTCATTTTAGATGTCAGCAGCATGAGGAGCGAAATCGGCATTCTGTATCTGAGCGATTTCAACCGTGCAGCCATCGGCAAGCTCTTAAGGAGCGCCGGTCTGGAATTCCATCATCTGATTGACTGCAGCGCTTATGTCTATCTCTGGTCGGGACACCCGCTTGCCGGAAAGGAATCCATTACCTTCGAGCAGCTGAAAGACTATCCCTGCCTGTCCTTTGAACAGGGGGATGGGAGTTCCTTTTATTATGCGGAGGAGATCCTCAGCACGAAGGATTATTCCCGGACGATCAAGGCCTGCGACAGGGCGACCATGCTGAACCTGATGGTCGGGCTGAACGGCTATACGCTGTGCTCGGGAATCATCTGCCGGGAACTGAATGGTGACGGCTATCTTGCCATCCCGTTTCGGCCGGAAGAGGGGGATATGGACAGCCGGATGGAGATCGGTTATATCACGAGAAAAAACAGCATTCCCGGAAGTATCGGGGAGCGGTACATCCGGGAACTGAAGAAATATCTTGCTGCGGAAGGAGGAAATGCAGATGCCGATCCGAATCAATGAAGAGATGCCTGTCGTGCAGAAACTGAATGAAGAGAACATCTTCATCATGACGGAAAAGAGGGCGGAACATCAGGATATCCGTCAGCTGAAGATCGCTGTCGTCAATATCATGCCGCAGAAAACGAATACCGAACTGCAGCTCCTCCGCCTGCTGTCGAATTCGCCGCTGCAGACGGAAGTGACGTTCCTCCGTCTCGGCACCCATCATTACAGGAACATTTCCGAGGCTTATCTGCGAAACTACTACAAGGCATTTTCCGATATACAGGAGAAGTATTTCGACGGCCTGATCATCACAGGAGCGCCGGTAGAGACGCTTCCGTATGAAGAGGTGGATTACTGGAAGGAGCTGACGGAGATCATGGAATGGAGCGAAGAACATGTGACCTCTTCCATGTATATCTGCTGGGCGGCGCAGGCAGGCCTTTATTTTCATTACGGCATTCAGAAGTATCCGCTGAAGGAGAAACTGTCCGGAATCTATCCGCACAGGAAGCTGTGCCCGGATGAGGAACTGACGCGCGGCTTTGATGATGTATTCTATGCACCCCATTCAAGGCATACGGGAGTCCGAACATCGGACATCAAACTTCACAGGGAACTCAGGGTTCTGGCCGAGTCCCCTGTTGCCGGCGCCTATCTGATCCTTGATAAGGAAAACAAGAGGGTCTTCGTGAACGGACATCCTGAATACAGTACGGATACATTATCAAAAGAGTATTTCAGGGATAAGAAGAAGAATCTGGATCCGAAAATACCGGCAGGTTATTTCCCGGAGGATGATCCGGCCAGGAAGCCGGCGGCTGTCTGGCGGTGCCATTCCAATATGCTGTTTTCCAACTGGCTGGATTACTACGTATATCAGGCTACGCCGTATAACCCGTTTGAGGATAAGGTCCTTTATAACCTATAGGCAGGGACTATAACACGGCATTGATATGAGGTATTGGACAGGCCGGAGGTTTTAGGCAATAATAGCACACAAGCAAAGGAGGTGACGGAAATGGAAAACAGGAGAGTAACAGAAGGATGCAGACAGATTTCCTATTCCGTCCTTCTCAGCATCAACCGAATGTGCATCCGAATGACGCGATGTTACGATCAGTAGAAATCGGAGATAAAGAAAACATAGATCCGGAAATGGCAGAAACAGAAGACAGATACAGAAACCGGAGATGCTTTTTAACTGTAAACGACAGACAAATAAGCGGCAGGGCCGCAGGAGGCAATCATATGACAGATATCCGTGATTCTAAGAATTGGAGCTTTGAAACCAAGCAGCTGCATATAGGGCAGGAGCAGGCTGATCCGGCTACAGATTCAAGGGCCGTCCCGATCTATGCGACCACCTCATATGTGTTCCATAATTCGCAGCATGCGGCAGACCGTTTCGGCCTTCGGGACGCCGGCAACATTTACGGAAGGCTTACCAACAGCACGGAAGACGTATTCGAAAAAAGGATCGCCTCCCTGGAAGGCGGAGTCGCCGCACTTGCTACCGCTTCCGGCGCAGCCGCGATCAATTATACGATCAGCGCGCTGGCCAGGAGCGGGGAACATATCGTGGCATCAAAAACCATTTACGGCGGTACCTATGATCTGCTGGCGCATACCCTCCCTCTTACTTCAAATATCACCGCAACTTTTGTAGACCCGGATCAGGAAGGATCTTTTGAAGCGGCTATTCAGGATAATACGAAGGCGATTTTCGTGGAAACGCTCGGCAATCCGAATTCGAATGTCATCGATATCGAAGCAGTCGCCGCGGTTGCCCATAAGCACGGGATTCCTCTGGTAATCGATTCCACCTTTGCGACACCGTACCTGATCCGTCCGATCGAGCACGGAGCGGATATCGTGGTACATTCGGCGACGAAATTCATCGGAGGCCACGGCACGGCAATCGGCGGCGTGGTTGTGGACGGCGGCACCTTCGACTGGAAGAAATCAGGGAAATATCCGTGGATCTCAGAACCGAATCCCAGCTATCACGGCGTGTCGTTTGCCGAGGCGGCAGGGCCTGCGGCCTTTGCCACCTATATCCGGGCCATCCTTCTCCGCGACACCGGTTCCACGCTTTCCCCGTTCCATGCTTTCCTTTTCCTTCAGGGACTTGAGACGCTTTCCGTACGCGTGAAGCAGCATGTGGAAAATGCACTGAAGATCGTGGACTATCTGAACAGTCATCCGCAGGTGGAGGCGGTCCATCATCCGTCGCTGGAGAGCGAACCCAGCCATAAGCTGTATCAGAAGTATTTCCCGAACGGGGCCGGGTCCATCTTTACTTTTGAGATCAAGGGAGACGCGGATACGGCGAAAAAGTTCATCGACAACCTGCCGATCTTTTCGCTGCTGGCCAACGTGGCCGATGTGAAATCACTGGTCATCCATCCGGCCAGCACGACGCATTCGCAGCTGTCGGAGGAGGAACTTCTGGATCAGGGCATCAAGCCGAATACGATCCGTCTTTCCATCGGCATAGAAAATGTAAACGATCTGATTGCGGCACTGGATACAGCGTTTGAGGCCGTAAAATCATAAGGCCGGATAAGGAGGTACAGGATGTCAGATGACAGGACGAAACGAATCGTGATGACGGCGCTTTTTGCCGCACTTGCCTGCGTGGGAACGATGGTGATCCGGATCCCCACACCGGGCACCGGAGGATATATCCATCCGGGAGATGCCATCGTTATCCTCTCCGGTGTTTTCCTCGGACCGGTCTATGGTTTCCTGGCAGCAGGCATAGGGTCCGCGATGTCGGACCTGCTGGGCGGATATTTTATTTATGTGCCGATTACCTTTTTCGTCAAAGGAGCTGTTGCTCTGTTTTCAGGCCTGATTTATGCAAAGAGCATTGAGAAAGGAAAGAGCCGCTTCGCAGCCGTCCTATACGGAGGTGTCGCGGATATCTTCCTGGTGGTATTGGGATACGGGATCCCGGAGAGTTTTATCTACGGGACGGCAGGAGCGCTTGCCTCTGCCATTCCGAATGCCGTACAGGGTATTTCGGGGCTTGTACTTGCCGCCGTGCTTTATCCGGTTTTATATAAGATTTTCAGGAGGCATGTGCAGCAGTTCAATCTATGAGGGGAGTAACAGGAGAACGGGTCGGGCTCATTTGCCCGATCCGTTCTCTTGTTAAGAAAATCTATTTATTAATTATGAAATCTTTATAACCATTATCTGTGACTGTTAATCCATGAATCAAAGTCTGTTAAATATTTCTGACCGCAGATTGAGTATTGGAAGGCGTTTCTTTCTACTTGAATGACTTCATCTTCTGTTAATTCCATCTTATCTGCATCCAGCAGTATTTCTTCGGATAAGCTGCATGTGTAAGGCGGGTCATCAGAACTTATAGAAACGGGAACGCCGGCACGGAGCAAAGTCTTGAAAGGGTGTTCTTGGAAGGATTTTGCCGAACCACTGTAAATGTTACTGGAAGGACACATCGCACAAAGAATTTTATGATCTTTTAGATAGGAAATAAGATCTGGCTGTTCGGCAGCACGGCAGCCGTGGTCGATACGTTGTACGTGCAGTTTAAAAAGGGCATCCCGGATGTTATCTGCATCACCGTCTTCACCTGCATGAGCTGTGAGGAAAAGCCCCATTCGTTTTCCTTCTTCATAACTTGCCAGATGTTTTATGCAGGGATCGTTTCGCTCTTCGCAGTCCATACCAAGACCGGCAACCATATTTTTATATAGGGAAAGGTTTTTAACAAAACTAAGACATTTTTCGCTGGAGAGTGTTCTGTCCAATCCGGCAATATAGACGATTTCAACACCATACAGTTCCATTGCTTTCTGCTGCCCGCTGCGATAACCATTCATGACAACATTCATGGGTATTCCTCGTTCTTCATTCAGCGGATAATCCAAATGCAGTTCCTGATAAATGATGTTCTGCTCTTTGTCATCTTTTGCAAGAGCCAGGATAACAGCTTCGTAATCTTCTTCATGAAGGCAAACAGAATTGATCATGCGGTCGCAGGTCATAAATCCGTTTAAACCATCAGAAATAATCGTATCATAAGTCCATTTCTTAATTCCTTCCAATGTGCTGAAAGGGAGAGTGACCTTGTTCTTTTTTCCGAGTTTTAAAGCAAGATCCCAGGGAATGGATCCTTCGATATGAATATGGTTCTCTGCCTTTGGCATTCCTTTTATTAAAGAAGTCATTTTTTCACTTAACATTTTTTTCTCCTCGTTTTTAAAAAATAGCATCCAGCACAACATAGCCTAAGAATATAATCGTTAGTACAATCATTGTTGGAGAGAGTTTCTTGCCTTTTCCATCAGCAATCTGGCAGAGTGAATATGCCAACATGGAGAAAAGAACGCCATAAGCAATATTGTACATGAACGGCATAGCTGCAACAGCGAAAAATGCAGGCATGGCAACTTTGAAATCCTGGAGGTTCAAATGACACAGTGGTTCCATCATAAAGACACCAACGATAATCATTGCCGGTGCTGTAGCGATTGTAGGAATCATAAGAAAAATGGGAGACAGAATCAAAGTCAGAAGAAACATAAGACCGGTTGTGCATGCAGTTAGGCCGGTTCTTCCCCCGGCTGAAATGCCGGCAGCACTTTCAGCTCCGTAAATAGTGACCGTGCTGGTTCCTAGTAAAGCACCGACGGCAGCACCGCCGGCAGAAACAAAGAGAGCTTTCCCTGCACCCGGAACATTCCCATCCGCTGTTTGGAGGCCTGCTTTGGGAGCAACACCCATAAAGACTCCGATGCTGTCAAAAAGATCAACGAACATGAAACTGATGATAGCGAAGATTGTACCGGCAACTACGGAAAAAGATCCTGTAAACATGCCGTTATATGAAAGTTTCAAAAATGTGGGGGAAATCGCTGTAACAGGATTGTCGAAAGAGAATACAGACGTTGGGAGAGTTGTATAGGCCGCACCAGTCGCAGGATCTCTGACAAAGACACCAATAGCTGTGACGCACAGGATTCCGATCAGGATGCCTCCTTTAACCCCTTTAATGACAAGGATTGCTGTAATAACGATACCAACCAATGCCAGAATTGTACCGGGATTTCCGATGTCACCTGTTTGAATCAGTGTACTGTCGGATGAAGTTACCAAACCAGCAGCATCGAATCCTATGAAAGCGATAAACATGCCGACACCTGCACCGACAGCTTTTTTTACGACATCAGGTATTGCATCCACGATCTTTTGCTGTACATGGAATGCACTAAGCAGCATGAAGCAGCATCCTGATGTAAAAACACAGGCCAGACCATTTTGCCAGCTTAGCCCAAGAACTTTGACAACGGTGAAAGCCATATAACTGTTAAGACCCATAGCAGGACCTAAGGCAAAAGGAAAATTACCCCATAAACCCATCCATAAACAGGCAATACAGCTTGAGATGGCGGTTGCCCAGAAAACAGATTTTGCATCCATGCCGGCAGCGGATAAAATGACAGGGTTTAAAACCATAATGCTTGCACAGGAAAGAAAAGTCGTTATTCCGGCAATGATTTCTGTTTTGACATTTGTTCCTCTTTCCGTCAGATGGAAAGTTCGTTCCAGATATGATTGTTTTGCGGTTTCCATTTCATGCCTCCTATACATTATATGATAATATGGTAATACCATTAAACAACGCAAAAAAATTAATACGCTACCTGTGTCCTGATCATTTCAAAATGCAGAAACTGTGAATCGAAAAAAGCAAGTCCATAACAGACAGGGCTGTTGGAAGAATCGAATAGCACGCCGCTTAGAGAGAGAAGAGAATCACATTTGTATTTATTTGCTTCACCGGTGTAATTTGCGACTTCTTTTTTGGACATAGATTCAACATGTATGCGTTCACGTGCAACAAGGACACCAGCATGTTTACGCATAATGACATAATTGGAATTGATTCTCCATTCTTCAATATCAGGAATGTTCTCAAATAAAGAAACCGGAATGTAATCGATGTTATTTATTGCAAGATTACGGTCAGCAAAATAATTTTTCTCTACTACAATCAAGGGTTTCCCCTGATGTATATTTAAAAGATCAGCTTTCTCTATATCTGCCTTTTCCTGATGAAAAGAAACCAATTCAATGCGTGTTTTATAACCGCTTTTTTCTATCATTTGGGAAAATTCTTCTGAAGTACCGAAATTTATCTTTAGATGAGTGGCTTGTGTATTGACAAAGGTACCTCTTCCATGAATTCGAATAATCAGACCTTCCTGTTCAAGCTCATCAAGAGCACGACGTACGGTAACCCTGCTGACACCATAATTCTGTGAAATGACGTTTTCGGGAGGAAGCTTAGAATTCTTCTCAAGATCCATATTATTAATATAATCACGCAGATTGTGTGTGATACTATCACTAAGATTCTTTTTTATCACAGGAATCATTTCCATAAGCGGCCTCTTTGTAATATGGTAGTACCATACTGCTAAATTATACTATATAAAATCTAAAGTCAAGATAAATCTGAATGATGTTTTTGCATTCATTTAATTAGACAATATGTAATGACCTCCAGTTTGCAGCAACGTGGATTTACCTGCTACAATGGTGTTTGTAAGAACAACCTATAACAGGGATTACCGCATACAAATGGAGGCCATCAAATGAATC
>Ga0160425_1002730_pt1 | contig 13865 bp, 11 predicted proteins | sample BioMet8_FD_108193 | JGI IMG/M metagenome (GOLD analysis project Ga0160425, IMG submission 108193) | Microbial communities from bioreactor (seeded with sewage sludge) at Lawrence Berkeley National Lab, California, USA - Biofuel... | ecosystem: Engineered > Bioreactor > Anaerobic > Unclassified ...
ACCATTCAGTGATATTAAGCTGGAGTTTGATATCAATTTCAGTTTAAACGCTCAAAATTTGGGCTTGATTTTTTGTTGAAATCGAGATCCGTGGCAAGAGAATTTCTTAACCGATGACCAATGAAGAAGAATTATGTTCAGAATTTAGCAGTAATTATTATAAAATCTCAATGTTAATTATAACGCACTTAATATAAAATGCATTAATTAAGTGGAGGGAAAATATGAAAAAAGCACTTATCATATTGATAGTGTTATTCGGTGTATTCCTGGCCATAGGATGTGCTGGTCAGCAAGATGGAGCTCCAAATGAAACGGGAACTCCGGTCCAGGCTGTGACTGAAGTTGTAAAAGAAACTCCTGTTACAGAAGTAACTCCAGCCACAGGAGTGACCAAGACTACCTTACAGGACAACAATACTACTGCAAACAGGACCGTTATATATGGTAACAACACTACTGCAGCTAGAACCACCATAAAAAGCAACAATACTACTGCAAACAGGACCGTTATACATGGTAACAACACTACTGCAGCTAGGACCACCATAAAAGGCAATAATACTACTATAACCAGTACCACTATAGTCAAAGAAACTCCTGGAAACGATTAATAAGTTATTTAGTGTCTACCAGGTACTGAATTTTTAATGTAGGACTTACGCTGTTGGACTGAAAAATCGATAGCATTAAAACTTCAATTGTCTAAAACACTAAACAAGTCACAATGTCGAAAGTGCTTGATTTTGTACTTCAAGTGCGTAAGTCCTATAATGATAAATCTGAACTCTATACTTTTCATTGGTCATCTGTTAAGGAATTTTCTTGCCAAAAAGCTATCAATTTTGCATTATAAACCGGCCTTGAATTTTCGCCTCTTTAAATGAAATCGATAACCTGTTCCACTTTATAACTCTTTGAAATATTTGACAAATGTTGTGGAAATGGACGCCGTTTGTCACACTCTTTTACTTAACCGAAGACGCATGAATTCAGATTTTCAATCAAGAAATACAAAAATCGCTAGATTTTGGAACAGAGTCATCTTGATATTTTAGTGAAATAAGTCAAGCATATCCGAAAACGTATCGAGTCTGAAGTCGAAGCACTGATCCTTTTCTTCTCCGGGTCTCCAGTCTCCATAAGAAGCGTAAGCGGTTCTTAATCCAAGTTTGCGAGCAGGGACCATATCCCTTTTGATGTTGTCTCCCACTACCAGAGTTTCTCCGGGTTTTATCCCGAGCGCCTTAAGCGCGAAAAGAAAATGTGCAGGATCTGGTTTTTTTGTGCCTGTCGTGTCCGCAGCCACGATAAGATCGAAGTAATTAAGAAGCCCGACCCTTGTAAGCCTTGCCAGGGCATGATAACTATCGGCATCCGTTATAATAACGAGCTTTAAGCCCAGCTTTTTAAGCTTATCAAGGGTATCCGTTACAGCTGGATAGAGTTCGAGATTTTGCAGTTTTCCCCGTTCATAGATCTCACAGCACTTCCTGTAGCCCTGAGCTGTAAAAACATTTCTCTCCTGCATGTAGTCTCGAATATTTTCGTAATCTTCAAAACCGTAAACTCCTCTCAGAAAGTATCTGAAAAGTACAGAAGGTTCTTCCGTAACATCTCCCTTCCAGATAAAAGAGAGAATCTCCCTGCAAGCTTCCAGTTTTGCAGCTACGAAATCAAAAAGAGTGTTATCCATATCAAAAAGCACGGCTTTCAGAACTCCGGGATAAACTCGCTCCAGATCTTTCTGAATTATGTTCATGTTCTTCTCAACCTCTTCCATTTTCTTCGTGCCTTCTGCTTTTTCTAAACCATGTAAATTTGCTTTTTCTTTCTCTGCTTTTTCTTTCTTTGCTCTTCGTCTCTGCTCTTCTTTCCGGAACTATTTTCAGAGCTTTTCGGGGAGAGGCTATAAAAGCCATAAAGGACAGATGTATAAATCATAAACGAACAACGAATTTAAGTAAATACCGAACGCGGACATTTTAGAATCCGCAGGGTCTACTATAAAAGGCAGAGCAGGAAATTTTGATATGAGCTCCGACGAACCAAAAGATGAAACCTTCAGGAAAGAAGGCAGTGAAGAAAAAACTGAAGAAGAGACGGTTTCCGAAGAAATGTTTGTTCTAAGCGATTCGGGGGATACATGTAAGCAGGAAATCAGCGATAAAGTCATTGCGGCCAAGCTTAATGAATACGGACTTGATTTTCTCAGCTGTGGCAACTTTAATGAGGCAATGGAGGCTTTTGATAAAGCAATCGAGCTTGATCCAGATAATATAGACCTATTAAACAATAAGGCTCAAGCTCTTGAAACCGTTGGAAAATACGGCGAGGCTCTTGAGTTTTATGAAAAAGCTATCAAAATCAATTCCGAGGACCCAGATCTCTGGAATAATATGGCTTTCTCCTTGTCCCAGGTTGGTAAGTATGAAGAAGCTGTTAAAGCCTATGAAAAAGCCCTTGAGCTCAGACCGGACTATCCCAATGCATGGTACGGAAAGGCCCTGAACCTGAGCCAGGCAGGAGACTATAAAGCAGCTATCGAAGCCTATGAAAAAGTCCTTGAGGAAAATTCCGATTATAAAGAAGCCTGGGTAGGAAAAGGCATAGCTCTGGGTCAAATGGGCAAGTATGATGAAGCAATTATCGCATACGACAAGGCAATTGAACTTGATCCTAACTTTACCGAAGCCTGGCATTATAAAGGCGTGGACCTGGACAGCCTTGGAAGTTACAGGCAGGCCTTAAAAGCATATCAAAAAGCTGTGGAGCTTGATCCTGAGAACGATGATGCCTGGAATAATATGGGGATAGACCTCGAAAATCTTGAAAACTATGACGAAGCAATTAAAGCCTTTGACAAAGCAATCGAAATCAACGCCGAAAATGCCGATGTCTGGTATAATAAAGGCTTTACCCTCAGCCAGATGCAGAGATTCGAGGAAGCCGCAGAGGCGTACAGGAAAGCTACACAGCTTGACCCTGAGTATTTAGAAGCTTATTCAAGTCTGGGTTTTGTGCTTGCTCAACTCAGACACTTTGAAGAAGCTCTGGAGACTTATGAGCAGGCACTCAAGCTTGATCCTGAGGCTGCAGACTCATGGTTCGGAAAAGCTGTCTGTCTGAGTTTCCTCGGGCAGGAAGAAGAAGCAGAAGAAGCATACAGAAAAGCTGTAGAAATTGATCCCAGATATGCCGAAGTAGGGGGAAATACCCAGTAATCGAATTTTTTACATACCAGCCTATTTTTATTCGATAGCCTATTATCATTCAATGTTTACTTTTTTCAAGATTTTTAAATTTTTATTTTTTCGGTCATACATACTACAGCGCCTTACTGTTTTATGTTATGGGCAGAATTCGGATTATTACTAATTGTACTAATTGTTACTCGATAATTCGGGCTTTGCTCAGAATTACCAGGTCTTTGCTCAGAATTACCAGGCCTTTGCTCAGAATTACCAACTACTCTGCCCATATTTCATTTTTTATAAGTTTTTCAGGCCTGAGCCATTATTTGCCCTTGCTAGGTGTTACGTGGATTACTCCTGTGTCCCCGGTAGTACCTGTAACATTTTTAGCTGGAGTTTGTACTTTGGTTGGAGTTTCCAATTCAATTGGAGTCTCCTGTTCATGTTTCTTTGTTATGGTTATGTTTGTAGGTTCGGTTACATTTTCTACTCCAGTTACATTTTCTACTTCAGTAACTGCTTCAGCCGGAGTTACTTCTGTAACAGGAGTTTCTTCTACAGCCTCAGTTACGGTTGCTGCTTCCTGAACCGGTGTTACAGCTTCAGCTCCGGTTACTACTTCAGCCTCAGTTACAGCCTGGACTGGAGTTCCCGTTTCATTTGGAGCTTGCTGACCAGCGCACCCGATGGCCAGGAATACCCCGAACAATACTATCAACATAACAAGCGCTTTTCTCATGTTTTCCCCCACTCAAATCATGTGTTTTATAATAAATGGTTTATAATTGATATTGAGGTTTTATAATAATTACTGCTAAATTCTGAACATAATTCTCGATGGTCACTTTGTATCTGATTGGTATTAATATTTGAATAACGTATGTTTAATTATGGGAAAAAGAGGTCCAAAACCACAATTCTTTGACATTGCCTGTCCAAACAAAAACTGCAAACTCTATGGTCTGACTAACCAGGGCAATATTACTGGGAATGGAACTTACATAAGTCGTGGAAAGAAAACAAGAAGATATGTTTGCCACAATTGCGGTAAAGTATTCAATGATAACACAGGCACTTTTTATCATGATCTTCGCAAAGCTGAGAAAATTATTGATCTAGCTATAAAAATGTCTATGAAAGGAATGAGCATTGAAGGTATTGCCGATGTTTTAGAGGTACAATCTGCCAGTGTAAAGCGATGGTTAGCTCGTGCAGATGAACAATGTGATAAAGTAAATGAAGTATGATGAAAGACCGGGATGTACCCAAATAGAAATGGACGAACTATGGGTAATAATTGAGGGTTTGCCAAAATTAACGAAAAGGCGTTAAAAGCAAAAAAGTCAGATAAGAACACATATATTCTTATTAGAAATTGTAGGGAAAACTCTCTGTTTTGTGATGTCCATTATATCGAATAGCACAAAACAAAGAGCACTTATTTGACATGAAAGTGCTCTAAAACACTTTCATTTTTTGGACATGTTATTCGAAGAATATCATGTATGTTTTTATTAAACTGTCAACGTCAGGATTTGTTCCTATCCACCGCCCTTCACAGGATAAGATTTTAAAAAGTCATATCCTGAAATACACCCAGAAGATGGCGAAAGAATTAACAGATTAATCCACAATTTTTTTGCTCAGGATGTACAGGATCATATCCGAATTCAATTTACTTTCCCTGGAAAGCTTTTCAGCAATAACCTCATTGGTAAAGCGGTCGGCTTTTAATTCCTGAATTTTCTCCAGAACATTCTGAGAGACATTATAATATTCGTTTATGTCTTTTCTGTGTCCCCATACATCGCCTTCCAGAAGATTTATCTTCTGCATCTCCAGGAACATTTCAATTGACTTGGAAACCGTCCTTCTGTAAGATTTAGGAAGCTGTATAGCTTCAATTTTCGGACATGTTTCTGCAAGCATGAATACATCCTTGTTAGATGGCCTGAAAGCAAGATGGATAACCTTTTCGTTCGGGTTCAGGGTAGGAATTTCCTCCCGTGAACTAACTACTCTTATTTTCATACTATCCCCACTCCTTATTTAATAATTAGATTTTCATTTATTTAAAAATCAAATTTTGTTTACGCATTTACATTTTAAATACATATCGATTAGCCGATATATTATTTAGAGGGTTTATACCCAAAACGAGTTCTAATAGAATCAGCATGTGCCTGTAGACCCTCTTCCTCGGCTAATGCGATTACAGTTTCTTTCAGACTTTCAAGCCCACTCTTGCTGATTCTCTGAATACTTGAGTATTTAATAAAATGGTTTATATTCAGACCAGAATAAACTCTAGCATATCCGGATGTGGGAAGCACGTGATTTGTCCCTGAGGCATAATCCCCAACAGGAACCGGAGAATAGTTTCCTATAAAAATCGATCCTGCGTTTTTAATCTTCTCAAGTACGAAATCCGGGTCCGATACCATAATCTCAAGGTGTTCGGGAGCAAACTTATTGCTAAAGCCAATACATTGTTCCAGGGAATCTGCAATAAGAATTGCGGCATTTTTAAGAGAAGCCTTTATAATACAGCTTCTTGCAGCCTGTTCCGCCTGAACCAGAACCTCTCTTTTTACAGCTTCTGCCAGCGTATCCGAACCTGTGACGAGTATTGAAACTGAATTTGGATCGTGTTCGGACTGTGCGAGAATATCCGAGGCGACCATAACGGCATCTGCCGACTCATCTGCAATAATGAGCACCTCGCTTGGGCCGGCTGGAAAATCAATTTCTGCAACGTCCCTTATCTGCATTTTGGCAGATGTGACAAAAATATTTCCAGGTCCTACGATTTTATCCATCTTAGGAACGGTTTCAGTCCCATAAGCCATTGCCCCTATAGCCTGCACGCCTCCGAGCTTGAACACCTTGTCCGCTCCTGCAACCTTTGCAGCGGCAAGCGTAAGCGGGTGTACGGAACCGTCCGGCCTCGGAGGGGTACAAACAATGACCTGCTCCACGCCTGCAACCCTGGCAGGGATTACAGTCATGAGCACGGTTGAAGGATAGGAAGCCCGCCCCCCAGGAGCATAAGCGCCCACACTTTCCAGAGGCGTTGCCTTTTGACCCAGCACAATCCCTGGCTTTAATTCCATAAACCAGGTAGCTTTCGGAAGTTGAGCTTCATGAAAAGCCCGTATGTTTGCAGCTGCAGACTTAAGGTGATCCAGAAGTTCGGAACTTATGCCGGAAAGAGCCTGTTGAAATTCCTCCTCACTTACCTCAAAGTTTGCAAGTTCGACTTTATCGAATTTAGCCGTATATTCCCTGAGCGCGGAATCTCCTCTGGTACGCACATCGGAAAGCACAGCTGAAACGGTATTCGCTACGTCCTCAAGCCCGGAGCCCCGGGAGATTAATTTTTGCATTTCAGCTTCCGAAACATCAGACAACTTTTTGAATAACATCATGACCATCTCTGAAAGAACCTGACATAACCTACAGGTTGAAATCCGAAATTTGATCTCGAAATTTGATATAAACTGACTACTCAAATCTGATATAAAATAACTCTACTACAAATTAGTTATCGGCAATCTGAGAATTAAATAAGAGGATAATTGGTTAATTCGATAATCCGATTCAATTAAATCCCTGCTCTCATTTAATATTTTATCCCTTACTGAGCCCATTAACAGAGATAAAACCGCGTAAGAATTCTCAATTTATAAAAATAAAAGAAAATCAGGCAGGTATAATCAATAATCATTAATTGTTTTTTGCCCTGAATACGGACTTTTCTCAGAAGATTCAGGCTCAGTGGGAGGCTCAGACTCAATAATTCCAGAAAATGTCCCTCTGTTCCTGATCTGCTTGAAAATCCGGTCTGCAATTTTCGGCCCAAGAAGAGCAGCCACTTTATCAGGATCAACTCCTGCAAGCTCTGCTGAGGATTTAAAGCCTGCTTCATAGAGCTTCCTTGCCCTCACACGCCCTATACCTCTGATATCGAGCAGATCCATAAGTTCAGGGGCTGCTCCGTAATGAATCCGCTTTTCAAGTTCTGCGGCTTCTTTTGCACCTTTGAGGTCAAGGAGCCCGGCAAGCTGCGCGGTGACATGCATTATCCATTCCGCAATATCCGCAATTGAATGAATGTCACCTTCCCCGGTGCCGAACTTTAAGCAAATCTCATTTTCAGATTTTTCATGGACCCAGTCAAGCAGAAGGAGAGAAGTCTTGACTTCCCCAAGGAACCATTCATATTCCGTAGCATCAAAGGGACTGGGAACCTTTACAAATTCGCTCGCATGAGCCATTACATAATCGTTGATGTCCTGATAATCATGGCTCCGCATGTAAAGCAGGCGCATGTCAGGTGTGCTGCACACCAGATGAAGCAGGGTAAGCTCGCTCAGGCTCTTTGCCTCTTTCAGGCCCTTTGCAATCCGGGCGGCTGACAGGGGGTCGATATAAAGCCTTGAGACAAGCTTTCCGAAGCTTGTAGGAATAAGGGCATCGGTTTTCTCAATCATCCCTTCCTGACGCAAAAAGGTAAGGCATTCGTTAACAACCGTAGAAAGCCCGAAGTTCGAGTACTGGAAAGCGAAAAATGTTGCCTCAAGAAAATCCATGAGTTCATCATATGTACGCGCAAAACCGTTAGAGACCGTAGAGAGCACATGGGTCCTGAGAGCATTTTCGGTTCCGAGTTTGGACCAGATATCTTCGGCATTGGCTTCGATATAATTTTCAAAAAGGAAAACAAACTCCTTATATGATTTTGCAACGAGCACGGCTTCTCCATACGGGTCAAGCCTTGGCCTGCCTGCCCTGCCTGCCATCTGTTTGTACTCGAGCACAGGAATAGGCTGCATTCCGTCTTCAGAGGAATAGCGCCGATAATTTCGGATAATTACGCGTCGAGCAGGCAGGTTAAGCCCGGCTGCAAGGGTAGGCGTGCTCGAAATCAACTTTATCTTTCCAGCTCTGAAACCGTCCTCCACAAGTTCTCTTAAAGGCGTTGTAAGGCCTGCGTGGTGAAAAGCTGTGCCTGAACGAATACAGGCTGCAAGGTTTGTTGAAGTATCGGTTTCACTGTTTTCAAGGATCTCGTCTGCAATTCCTGCAAGGACTTTCCTGTCTTCTGCGGAAAGGGTCTTATTAACAGTTGAAGCCGCCTTTTTTGCAAAGGCCATGCAGTTTTTTCTGCTGCTTTCGAAAACCAGGCACTGCCCATCTTTTTTGAGGGTATCCAGTGCAAGGTTCACAGCTTCGTCTTTTGTGGACTGCTCAACAGTTTTTTCCCTATCTTTGCAATAGAAAGTCCCATTAAAGAATACTCCCTCAAGAAGCTCGGTAGGCCTCCATTCACTTACTACAAGCTCGGCTTCCAGCCAGGTTGCAAGTTCGTCGGCATTCCCGACGGTTGCAGACAGTGCAAGGATCTGGCAGGAAGAGTTCATTTTCCGAAGCTTTGCAAGGGTAACCTCAAGCGTTGGGCCCCTATCCGGCGAGTCTATAAGATGCACCTCGTCTGCCACAACAACCGAAATTTCCTGCATCCAGGCAGTCTCGTTTCTGAGCAGGGAATCGGTTTTCTCGGAGGTCGCAACAATAATGTCGTTCACTCCGAGTCCCTCGTCCCGCATGTCATAGTCCCCTGTAGAGATTCCGACCCTAATTCCAAGTTCCGAAAATTCCCGGAATCGCCTGAATTTCTCGGAAGCAAGAGCTCTGAGAGGCACAATATAGAGTGCCTTTCCTCCTGCCAGGATGGACTTCAACATTGCAAGCTCGGCAAGGAGAGTCTTCCCTGAAGCTGTAGGGATTGCAGCAAGCAGATTTCTTCCTTCAAGCAGCCCTTTTTCCACAGCTTCAGCCTGAGGGGGATAAAGTTCCAGAATCCCGGAATCGAGATAAAACCGCTTTACTTCGTCGGGCAGATCGAGACTTTCTATCTTCATTGAAAATCAGAAACTCACACATTAGATAAAAAACTATTTTGGAATTGCACGCTAGTATCGAAAAAGTTAGTATCTGCAGAAACTCCTTCAAAAGTCTCTGCAAAAAACCTTATTCTCTATTCAGAGAACCTCAACTTTTTATATTATTCCAATTTTTACGATTTTTTGAACATAGCTTACTCAGCACCAATTATCAAATATCGGTAACCGATTCCGAATTCAATCACCTGCTGAGTAATAGTAATTTCCACTCTCTTTTTGCTCCCGGTCAAGCCTTGAACCCATATTATTCACACGCGGGCGCCTTGTTTCCTCATCCCTGCGGAAGGTTATGCCCAGGTTTTTCAAGAATCTGTTCATACCATCTTCCATGCTGAACGGACCATGCGCTTCACCGTATACCGAAGGCTTGCCTTCAAAAACCACGAGTCTCTGACTCAGCATATCTATCATGTAGATATCGTGGTCTACGACAAGGGCTGTCTTGTTGTTGTTTTCGGCAAAGCGGTTGATGACTTTTGTGACCATGGAACGCTGTTCCACATCCAGGTGGGCACTGGGTTCGTCAAGGATATAGAGGTCGGCTTCCTGAGTAAGGCAGGCTGCAATCGCAACTCTTTGCAGTTCTCCGCCGCTAAGTTCTGTAAGCATGTTGTCATAGATCTTATCAAGCTGTAGCGGATTTGCAATCTCTACCTCATAATAGCTGGTCCCAAAATGCTTTGAGATCCCGCGCAGGAAGTCCTGTACGCGCACAGGGATATCGGCTTTTATATACTGAGGCTTGTAAGAGATTTTGACGTCTATGCCTGGATCGCCCTCATCAGGTTTGATTTCCCCTGCGAGCACTTTTACGAAAGTCGACTTTCCTATCCCATTGGGGCCCACTACTCCGAGCACCTCTCCCTCACGAAGGCTGCCACCTGTGGCTTTCAGGGAGAACCCATCTCCGAATTTCTTTGAAAAACCATTAAAGGTAACCATAGACCTTAACTGGTGGTCTTCTCTTGGAGGATGGACTTCAAACTTAATGGCCTCAGGTCGGATCCTTATATTTTCTTCATGGAGATAGCCTTTGAGATACTGGTTGATCCCCACACGTACACTCTTTGGAAGAGTAACCACACCAAAACCTGCAGGCTCTCCGTAGGCAATGTGAATGACATCTGTGAGCATGTCCAGAATTGCAAGGTCATGCTCTACTACAAGTACAGCCCTGTCCTTTGAAATCTCCTGGATCAGGCGGGCGACGTTAATCCTCTGGTAAATGTCAAGATAGGGGCTAATTTCGTCAAAGAAGTAGAACTGAGCGTCCTTTGCCGCACATGCTGCTATTGCCACACGCTGCAGTTCTCCACCGCTCAATTCCGAGATTTTCCTGTCAACTATGCTTTTTAAATCTAGATAGTCGATAAGCTCATCAAGGACTCCTCGTTCATCGGTTTTTTCGAGCAGTTCGGAGGTTTTTCCTTTGAAAGCTTTAGGGATAAGGTCTACGTACTGCGGTTTTTGGGAAACCCGGACTTTTCCGTCCACGACATCTTTAAAGTAATCATAAAGTGCAGTTCCGGCATAGTGTTCAAGCACAGTATCCCAATCACCTGTTTTCTGTCCAAAGTTAGGGATCAAAGTTCCTGAAAGAATCTGGACGGACGTACTTTTTCCGATCCCGTTAGGGCCGAGAATCCCTGTTACTTTTCCTACCCTGGGTACAGGCAGCCCGAAGAGGGCAAAACCATTTACTCCATACCTGTGAGTGGGTTCCTTCAGAGCTTCAGGAAGCCCTATGATCATAATGGCTTTAAAAGGGCATTTATTAACGCAAATTCCACAGCCTACACAGAGTTCCTCGGAAATAACGGGTTTTCCGTCCTCCTCAAAAACAATAGTTTCATCCCCTGTCCGGACCCTCGGGCAATATTTCTCGCACTCCTTACTGCACCGTCTGGGCTGACACCTATCTTTATTAAGTATAGCTATTCTCATGATAGTCCCCGAAAATTACGTTTTTCGTTAATTTGTTAAGTAGTGTTAGATAAAGCACCTGCTGTGATTTCAAGCGTAACTGGAGCGTAGTAATATAAGTTCCTGCTATAGCAGAGAACAGTTATCACGGCAAGGCAGTTGATAATGTAATGTCCAGTATTAATGTTAAGAGGATATTGCATTGTATACAGCAGTTATCTGAGAGGTATTTCGGTATACAGTTGTTGTATACAGTAGTTATCGGTTATGAAATGCCTGCTCTGGTATATGAACCGTTGGACTAACTGCATACATAAAATACCAGTCATACAGGAGTTTAATGAAATAAACGGCCAGATAATACAGAAACTAAGTAAATCAAAAAGGTAAAAACCTGTGATAAAAAGCTGTATAAAAGACCCTTAAATTTAGAGAGCCTTTTTGCAATTCAGGAAATTAAATCTTAATTCAGGAGGAGAGTCCAGACTATAAGGAAAAAATCAATGACTATAAACTCTACGTAGAACCAGTCCTTAAATTTGAACTCCTTTGCACTGATCTGAAGTTGGGGATAAAGAAACTTCTGTATGAAATACGTAATTCCAATGACGATTGTAAGTACAGCATACCAGATCCTGTCTTCTCCGGTCCCGTACACGTGGAAACATAAAACTCCTGCGATTGTGCCGAGTAATGCGGCTACTACTGTCTTTACAATTCCGTCCCTATGCTCCTTTTGCTTTTCCTCAGGCGTCCTTTCCTTGATAAAAGTCTTCTTCTCTGGAGTCTCAATCTTTGCTGCAGGAACTGCTGAAGTAGCCTCTGCTATTTTTGCAGGTTCCTTTCTGGACTTTGACTTCGGATTTTGCTTACTCAACCTGTATACTCTCCTGAACGGCAATTAACATTCCCTGGATGTAATCGTAGTCAGAACCTAATCTCGGTTAAAAAATTAGACCTGAATTGTAAGATTTTAATTTGCGGATAAGATTTGATTTGTACATAAGATATTGATTTGCACATAAGATATTGATTTGCATATTTGAGATCTCAGATTAAAATCATTGTATTTAAAATTATTAGAATCAAATTATATATCAGGTAATTATAATTTTTTGCTGAAATAAGATTCTTGAATTACAATACGGAATTAAATCCTTGGAGTTTAGTTTTTGATACAAGATTCTCGAAATTGAATTGTTGAAGTTACTATTAAGACTGGATTTCACAGCTTTAAATAAATTCATTACTTAAAACATTACCGATCTGATCTATAGATATCGAATCAATTCCTATCGAATTTAAATGTTTTGAAAATTTTGAAGGTCTATTCCCTCCTGGGTGATAGACAAGAGTGACTTCAGGAGAAAGTTTCCGGACCATATCTTCAAGCCCGCAAGCATCAAGATGGTCGCTTATCCTGATTGTTGGGTAAGGATAATCCATGCGGCAACTTAAGACGTATTTTTTCATGTTCCAGGGCAACTTGTCAAGGTCCCAGGGAGCAACTATAAAAACCCCGTCATCTTCTCCTGAGTCAAGCCCTACCAGTTCCCCGGCATCCTCTAGCATGCTGCGGGTAAGAGCCCTTGTCCTGGCCTCCATACAGATGGCGCCGTCATATCCGAATCCTCTTATAAGTTCAACTGCACGCTGGGCCTTTCCGAATTCATACGCTCCAAAGGCTACAGGCCCGTTTTCGAAAAGTGCAGATTTCATTCCTTCAAGGTCATCTGCAAAATGGCAGGAAGGATCAGCAGGGTCGCCATAGTTAGCTTCAGTGATAAGGACATCACAGGAAGGAAGGCTGCTTGCATCTTTGACGTCGCCTGTAACCAGAATCCTGGTCCCTACATCGTTTTCCCAGTAAAAAGCACTCGCGCCTGCGGTATGTTCCGTAGGATAAGTCTTTACCTTTGTTCCTTCAATGTCGATTTCATCCCCAAGCCTGCACATGCTGCCCGCATATTTTCTGTCGTGCCTGATTTCAAGCGCCACAGCAGTTTTTTCCGTACACACGGCATTGGGGGAGAGCATAGCCGATTTTCCGTTGTGGTCGGAATGGGCATGGGTGATCAGATAGGCATCGGGCTGAGGATGCTTTCCAACCGTCCTTGTAGTATCAATAGAAAAGGTGCGCAAGTCTCCGGCTTTGTCCCTGAACCGAAGAGAGATATGCGGTTTAAAAGTCCCGCGAGAATTACGCTGTCTGAGCGCCAGCACACCAAGATCAATCAGTTTTTTAGAAATCACGCAAATCCTTGAGGAAATAATACTTAAGGTATTTAAGGTTAGGGAAATCACATAGATTGGTAATGTATTGGTTTATAAAAATTTGAGAATACGTCGGAATTTAAGTCTTTTTTGTATTTTGCCTTAAAGCGCCGGAGAATGAGGCAAAGCGGGAGTTTTCCGCTGAAATTTTTTAATTAGTAAACCTTGCTCAAAAATCTTATAAAACTAATAAACACTGTGTTAAGTATTAAGTTTTATTAAAATTTATGATTTTGAACAGTTAATTACTGGCTATTGATAGTAGAGGCAATGTAAGGTATAAGGCCTCCTTTACCCTTGTTTCTTCATTTTTCCATTAAACCGGAGGTTATAAAAAACAGTACTTTGGATTCGGTTCCAAAATCCAGTGATTTTTGCATTTTTGAGTAACTCGTATAAAGGGTAATATGCAGCTTTACTTTTATAGCTGCATTTTCATAAAACAAACGTAGGCTGAGAGGGTAGTTTTTGTAACTTACAGCATTGTCTGGCTTGAATAGACTACCAC
>Ga0160425_1002742_pt1 | contig 13794 bp, 13 predicted proteins | sample BioMet8_FD_108193 | JGI IMG/M metagenome (GOLD analysis project Ga0160425, IMG submission 108193) | Microbial communities from bioreactor (seeded with sewage sludge) at Lawrence Berkeley National Lab, California, USA - Biofuel... | ecosystem: Engineered > Bioreactor > Anaerobic > Unclassified ...
ATATCATTGTATCTTTAGCGAATAGTGATGGACAGGTTATTAGCTGGTCTTCAGCTGGTAAGATGGGCTTTAGAAGTTCAAAGAAGAATACTCCTTATGCAGCACAGATGGCTGCACAAGATTGTGCAAAAGTAGCTTTTGACCTTGGTTTGAGAAAGGTCAAAGTTTATGTTAAAGGACCGGGTAACGGACGTGAATCTGCTATTAGAACCATTCATGGTGCAGGTATTGAAGTAACAGAGATTATCGATGTTACACCACTTCCACATAACGGATGTCGTCCTCCTAAAAAGAGAAGAGTTTAATTAACTATTGTTTCTTGTGCATTGAATTGAGAAACGTGAATAGATTACAAAAGACCTTATCCTCTCTGTAATCGCGGCTGCACAGTTCTTTATTCATACAGAACATTTAAAATAATAAAAAAATGGCAAGATATACTGGACCAAAAACAAGAATTGCCCGTAAGTTTGGTGAGCCTATATTTGGAGCAGATAAAGTTCTTTCAAAAAAGAACTATCCTCCTGGACAGCATGGAAACGCTCATAAGCGGAAAACTTCTGAGTACGGTACACAGCTTCGTGAAAAGCAGAAGGCTAAATATACATACGGTGTATTAGAAAGACAGTTTAGAAATTTGTTTGAAAAAGCATCTAGCTCTAAAGGTATTACTGGTGAAGTTTTACTTCAATTGTTGGAATGCCGTTTAGACAATATTGTATTCCGTTTGGGAATAGCTCCTTCAAGAGCTGCTGCTCGTCAGTTGGTTTCCCACAGACATATTACAGTTGACGGTGATGTTGTAAACATCCCATCGTTCTCTGTAAAAGCAGGTCAAATTATAGGAGTAAGGGAAAAGTCTAAGTCTCTTGAAGTGATTGCCGATGCATTATCTGGCTTTAATCACAGCAAGTATCCTTGGCTTGAGTGGGATCAGTCTTCTTTAAGCGGAAAATTACTGCATATGCCTGAAAGAACTGATATTCCTGAAAATATTAAAGAGCAGTTGATCGTAGAATTGTATTCTAAATAATAATTGATTTCCATGGCGATATTAGCATTTCAAAAACCCGATAAAGTATTAATGTTGGAAGCGGACAATTTCTTCGGAAAATTTGAATTTCGTCCGTTGGAACCTGGCTATGGTATTACTATTGGTAATGCCCTGCGCCGTATTCTTTTGTCGTCGCTTGAAGGTTTTGCCATTACATCCATTAAAATTGATGGTGTTGATCATGAATTTGATACTATACCTGGTGTAATGGAGGATGTGACAAACATTATTTTAAATCTGAAACAAGTAAGATTTAAACATATTGTAGACGACATCGAGAATGAAAAAGTCAATATTACTGTCTCGGGCTCGGAAGTGTTCAAAGCTGGTGATATTGGTAAACAACTGACTGGATTTGAAATTTTGAATCCCGATTTAGTTATTTGTCGTTTGGATCCAAACGCAAGTTTTCAGATTGAGTTGAACATTAATAAGGGACGTGGATATGTTCCTGCTGATGAAAATAGAGATCCCAATGCTGACATGCATGTGATAGCCATTGACTCTATTTATACACCAATACGTAATGTAAAATATTCAATTGAAAATTTCCGTGTTGAACAAAAGACGGACTACGAAAAGTTGATTATTGAAATTACTACAGATGGTTCGATTCATCCTAAGGAAGCTCTCAAAGAGGCAGCTAAGATTTTGATTCATCATTTCATGTTGTTCTCAGATGAGAAGATTGCAATTGAAACTGTTGATACGGAAGGCAATGAGGAGTTTGATGAAGAAGTTCTTCACATGCGCCAGTTGCTGAAGACCAAACTTTCAGACATGGATCTTTCTGTTCGTGCTTTGAATTGCTTGAAGGCGGCAGATGTTGAAACATTGGGTGAATTGGTTAAGTTCAATAAGAACGATTTGTTAAAGTTCCGCAACTTTGGTAAGAAATCTCTTACCGAATTGGATGAACTGCTTGAAAGTTTGAACCTTTCATTCGGTATGGATATCACAAAGTATAAATTGGATAAAGAGTAAGTATAGCGATGAGACATAATAAGAAATTCAATCATTTAGGACGTACAAATACTCACCGGAGTGCTATGCTTTCCAACATGGCCTGTTCTTTGATTAAACACAAAAGAATTTTTACAACGTTGGCTAAAGCGAAAGAGCTTCGTAAATTTGTAGAACCACTTATCACAAAGTCTAAGGAGGATACTACTCACTCTAGACGTGTGGTATTCAGTAATTTGCAAGACAAATTTGCTGTAACGGAGTTATTTAAACAGATCTCTCAGAAAGTTGCTGATCGTCCAGGCGGATATACCCGTATTTTAAAGACAGGTAATCGCTTAGGTGATAACGCATCAATGTGTTTTATTGAATTCGTTGATTACAATGAAAACATGTTGAAGACTGCAACCGTAAAGAAGGCAGCAAAGACAAGACGTTCTCGCAAGAAGGGCGCTACTGCAGCTGAAACTCCAGAGGCAGTTCCGGCAGCAGAAGCTAGTGAAGCACCAGTTACCGAAGCTCCAGCAGCAGAAGCAGCTGATAAAGCAGCAGAAAATAAAGAATAAATTTATTTTAGCATATTCAGAAAAGCTGTGATCATAGCGATCACGGCTTTTTTTATTGATGTTTCTTATCTTAATATTCATTTTGTCTATCAACATTGCTGTTATATAATTGTTATTTAACTGATAACTATTAATTGATTGAATTATGGAAATTGTAAAAGTATTAGCTCGTGAGATTCTTGATTCTCGTGGAAATCCAACCGTTGAAGTAGATGTTTCTTTAGCATCGGGAGCTTTTGGTAGAGCTGCCGTTCCTTCTGGAGCTTCAACCGGCGAAAATGAAGCTATTGAGCTTCGTGACGGCGACAAGAGCAGATATGGGGGAAAAGGTGTTTTAAAAGCAGTTGAGAATGTAAATAATATTATTGCTCCGGCTCTTTTAGGAATGAGTGCCTTGAATCAGCGTGAGATCGATTCAAAAATGCGCCAATTAGATGGCACGAAAACTAAATCGAAACTTGGTGCGAATGCCATTTTAGGCGTTTCTCTTGCTGTTGCAAAAGCTGCAGCCAATTATCTTGGGTTGCCATTATATCGTTATATCGGAGGAACAAATGCCTACGTTTTGCCTGTTCCCATGATGAATATTATCAATGGCGGTTCGCATTCGGATGCTCCGATCGCTTTTCAGGAATTTATGATCCGCCCAGTTGGCGCAAAGAGTTTCCATGAAGGATTGCGAATGGGTGCCGAAGTTTTCCATGCATTGAAAAAAGTCCTTAAAGATAGAGGACTGAGTACAGCTGTAGGCGATGAAGGCGGTTTCGCTCCTTCTTTGGATGGAACGGAAGACGCATTGAATTCGATTATGAAAGCAATAAGCGCAGCCGGTTACGTTCCTGGAAAAGATGTTATGATTGCCATGGATTGTGCTGCATCAGAGTATTATCATGATGGAATTTATGATTATACGAAGTTTGAGGGAGCCAAAGGAGCAAAGCGTAATGCTCAAGAGCAGGTTGATTATTTATCATCTTTGGTTGAGAAATATCCAATCGATTCTATTGAAGACGGCATGGACGAAAACGACTGGGATGGTTGGAAACTTCTTACTAAAGCTTTAGGAAGCAAGTGCCAGCTTGTAGGCGACGATCTTTTTGTAACGAATGTTGAGTTCTTAAAGAAAGGTATTGCAAATGGTTGTGCCAATGCCATTTTGATCAAGGTCAATCAGATTGGAACACTGACCGAAACATTGGATGCCATCGAGATGGCTCATCGCAATGGATATAGCACTGTGACATCGCATCGTTCTGGTGAGACCGAAGATTCAACAATCGCAGATATTGCTGTTGCAACAAATTCCGGACAGATCAAGACCGGCTCATTAAGTCGTACTGATCGAATGGCCAAATATAATCAGTTGCTTCGAATCGAGGAGGAGCTGGGCGATTTGGCTGTCTATGGATATGCTAAAATATAAGCATTGATTGTTCTTTTAAGTAAGTATATACTTTCCGTTTAAAAAGTATATACTTTTATATATCTGAAGTATATACTTTCACAACACAAAGTATATACTTTTTTTATTTCACAACATCAAGTATATAAAAGAAGGAATGCTCGCCACTGTTCCCCAAACTTTAAACGATAGCGTTTTTAAAGCGAAGCCTGATAATAAAAAAGGAATGTCCGCCACTGTTCCCGATATTCAGAACGAAGGAGTTTATGAAGCGAAGCATAAATTTATATAACAGGACGCTTACCATTGATCCCAAAACTTTAGACGATATACGTTTTTAAAGCGAAGCTTGATAATAAAGAAGGAATGCCCGCCACTGTTCTCAAAATTCAGAACGAAGGCGTTTTTGAAGCAAAGCAAAAATTTATAAAACAGGACGCTTGCCATTGATCCCAAAACTTTAGACGATACGTTTTTAAAGCGAAGCTTGATAATAAAGAGGGAACGCCCGCCACTGATCTCAAAATTCAGAACGAAGGCGTTCATGAAGCAAAGCATAAATTTATATAACAGGACGCTTGCCATTGATCCCAAAACTTTAGACGATACGTTTTTAAAGCGAAGCCTGATAATAAATAAGGAATGCCCGCCACTGTTCCCGATATTCAGAACGAAGGCGTTTTTGAAGCGAAGCATAAATTTATATAACAGGACGCCCGCCAATGATCTCAAAACTTTAGACGATAGCGTTTTTAAAGCGAAGCCTGATAATAAATAAGGAATGCTCGCGAATGTTCTCAAAATTGAGAACGAAGGCGTTTATGAAGCGAAGCATAAATTTATATAACAGGACGCTTACCATTGATCCCAATAGACGATAGCGTTTTTAAAGCGAAGTCTGATAATAAAGAAGGAACGCTCGCCACTGTTCCCGATATTAAGAAAGATAGCGTTTATGAAGCGAAGCATAAATTTAGGATGAAGGGACGCTCGCCACTGCTCCCATAATTCTGAACGATAGCGTTCTTAAAAATGAATATATAAAAAAGAAGCCTATATATAAAAAGCAAGAAGGTCTACCATCGCTGGCCGACCTTCTCTAGTGTGTCGAAAAAATCTTCTTTTTTAATCAGAGAGTGAATGTTTTAAATCATCTGTTGTTATTGAAAAGTCTTTATTTCTTTTTAATCTATTCATAACTATTTCCCCGGTTTTACGGGCGCTTTTCTCATTGGGAAAAGCCTTAATCGTATCAATTGCAGGAATGGTAGGTTGATAAATCAACGTCTTACTATTCAACAAAATCTTATATCCCCATCCATTCCGCAATTGAAACGTTTGCAACTCCAGTTGCTGGCCACGGCGAGACCCCATTTCTCTACCGTGAAAGTAAAACAAGGAAAGAAGCAACGAAAGCAGCGCTAAACCTGCGATAACCTTGATAATCTTTTTACCTTTCATTTCATCATCACATTAATCATCATCCGGGTCATACTCATTAGGATGCAATTCCCAGATATCATCAAAGCGGTATGTGCTACTCTTCCCCGTTGCAATAAAGCCTCTAGTTCCATTTGTAAAAGAAACTGCCACTGTACGTGTTGTTCCTTTGAAATCGTGTACCTGTTCCCATAAATCTGTGGAAGGATAATACTTCCAAGTATCGCTGCGAACGCCACTTTGTTCACCGCATGTTACGAATGCGACGCCGTCAATAACGATTGCATTTGCATTTGTACGCGTGATCTCATAATCATCATCATAATCATCATCAGAAGAATTGCTTATATCACGCAGTTGCGTCCAATTGCCTGTTGACGGATTGAATTTCCAAAAATCGTCAACATAAGTGCCATTGTTTACGCCGCAACAAACATACGCTTCATTATTAATGACAAAACTTGTAGCTCCCATGCGTTTGGTTCCACCAATACTGGTTATTTGTGTCCACGTACCGCTGGATGGATTGTAGGAATAGAAATCTTTGAGATAGTTGCCGTCATATCCGGCTCCTACATATCCTTTACCCGAAACGCCAAAAGCAACTGCACCATAACGTGCTGTGCCAGGAAAATCGGCTTTTTTTGTCCACGTATTACTCGATGGGTTATACTCATAAAAATCGTTCAAATAGTTTTCACCATCATATCCTGTACCAAAATATCCTTTATCATCTACGGCAAACGCTGTGGCTGAATTCCTGGCAATACCCGGAAAGTCTGCTTTCTGAGTCCATGAATCAGTATCCATATTGTATTCCCATAGATCGGAAAGACGCTTCTTTCCGTCATATCCACATACTATATAACCTTTACTGCCGATTGTAAATGAAGAGGCATCACTTCGTGCCAATCCATCGAAATCCGAAACTCTCACCCAATTACCAATTAAGTTATCATCATCATCACTACTGCATGAAGCAATAATCAGCGGTAAAAAAGCTATTAAGTATATGTATAAATTCTTTTTCGTTATCATATTTGCTTTCTCTAATTAATTTCTGGTACAAAAGAACAGGTCTTTTCGTCCTTACACAAATTAAATCGACAAACTGCCCAAACTTTCCGATGAACTGGGCCAAGCATCGGGTGAAAGCAAATATGAAACCCCGAAAATGCCAAAATAACCTTTAATCCATATAAATTCCTCGTTAACCGAATAAAAAACCTTGTTTACAGGTTTTTCTTGCAGGTTAGAAAGTATTTAATCTCTTTTGCACTACAAATATACGTACAAATTACAATATTGTAAACAAATATATGAATAAATTTTTATTTATCTTGTTCTTTTTTATCGTAGCATGTTGTTTCTATTCGTGTTATGATGAGAGTAATACTTATGGAGAGAATCTTGTAGATACTTCTTTCCGTAATATTTCTACTGATACAAGCACCGTAATTGTTTCTTCTTCGATGATCGATTCATTGGAAACGAGTGGAAAAGGGGTCGCATTAGTTGGCCGATACACACATTCTCTTTGGGGAACTGTTTCTTCGACTGCCTATATTCCTTATTCTACGCCATCGTTAACTTCGGATGCGGATGAAACGCTTGTTTTGGATTCATTGATCTTTGTTCTCAAATACAATAATTATTCTATCGGCGACACGACCAAGTACCAATATTTTTCTTTGCATCGTATTTTGCAGAAGGTCGTTTTGAATGATTATGGCTATTTGTACAATAACGCATCATTCGCATACGATCCGGAAGCGTTTGTTTCCTTTAGATTCCGTCCGAAGGACAATGCCGAGGACAACAAGATTGAAGTGCGCTTGCCGGATGCGATGGGCAACGATTTGCTCACGCGCCTGCATAATAATGATCAGATGGTCTCTTCCGATCATTTTGAAGAGTATTTCAAAGGATTTGCGCTTGTTCCTTCGCAAACCAATTGCAATGCACTTTTTTCATTTGCCGTTGATGATACAGCTGCATCCATCATCATCCGTTATCACGTGGCCGGTGAGTTGAAAGTTCCAAAGGAATGTGTGATTAGTCCGAACACCTCCAACGAGTTCTATCATATTGATCATGACCGCTCAGGCACATTGCTCAATGGCTTGCCATATAAGAATGTGGAAGTCTCGTCTGAGAATTTGGGCAATCGTGGCATGCTTTTCGGTGGAATAGGATGGTTCACCCGCTTGAAATTCCCTTATCTCAACAATATTTTGAATCAGGGGAAGCGCGTCTCCATCGAATCGGCCTATTTGAAGATCTATCCCGAAGTAGGAACCTATTCCGCTTTCAATGCATTGCCTGACAGCATCTTCCTGTATATTACAGATGAAAACAATGTAGTTACCTCTTCTGTAAAGGATTATCTCGGATCGGAAGTGCAGGGAGGCACATTAGTCAAAGATGAAACATTTGCTGAAAATACATATTATTCGTTTGATGTGACAACGTTCATGCAGGAAGAACTGGGCACTTTCGGAATGTACAAGCACAACCTGCAGCTTGTTTTCAACGAAGACGAATATACAAAAACATTCAGGAATCTGACCGTCAGCGACCAGAAAGGCAAATCGCCTATTGTATTACAACTAATTTATAAGGTATATGGAAGTTACTAATAGAAAGCATAAAATATATTTTGTCCTGTCATTCCTCTGCACATCCATCTGCTTGTCGGCACAAAATGTGATGACCTCGTCTCCTTATTCCATGTTCGGAATAGGCGAGATCGATGAAGGCTTGTTCGGTTATAATGCCGGAATGGGCGGTGTTGCCTACGGCATGCGCGGCAATGATCTGATCAATACGACGAATCCGGCGGCGTTGACAGCATTGGACAGCATGCATCTTTTTTCTGAGGCGTCGGCTTTCCTGAAATGGGAGAACTACAAATCCAAGGGCGATGGCAACAATGCTTTCACCGGCAATTTCGGTCATTTCTCGTTAGGCGCGCGGATGTACAACCGCTGGTATTTGGCTGTCGGACTGATGCCTTACAGCTCTGTGGGCTATTATTTCCAGTCCACCGAACCCTTGGAAGGCTCGCCCGGTTCCTATTACAGCAGCACTTTCTAAGGCAATGGCGGATTCTCCAAACTGCGGCTTTCGAATGCCTTCCGCATACTGCCTTCATTATCGTTGGGTGTCAATGTGAACTATGTGTTCGGCAATATTACCGAAACCGAGACGCAGGGAACGATGTACGAGAAGCAGAAAATGACCGGCCGCACATTCACCGTTGATGGCGGACTGCAGTATCAGCGCCGTTTGGGCAAAGACATGATGTTGACTGCCGGAGCCGTTTACGGCGTTCCTCAAAACTTGTCATTGGGCCGTTCGAAAACCATTTATGCAACGAGCAGCACGACAAGTACCAGCAGTTCTACCGGATCGACAGCCACGACTGCAACCGATTATCCGATGAATGATCTCAAGGAGAAGCTTCCGATGTTCATTGGCGGCGGCGCTTCGCTCCAGTATAAGCAATGGACCTATGCACTCGATTATCTGTATCAGAAATACAGCACCCTCGTCTCAAACGACAGCCGTATCACTTTCCATGATACACATTCATTGAAACTCGGTACAACCTATTATCCGGCCAAATATACATCCGAGCATTTCTGGCGTCGCACGCAGTATAAGCTGGGACTCGATGTTTCGACTCCCTATCTGCATGTCAATTCTCAATCAGGCTATTCTATCCGGGTTACCGCAGGAATGGGATTCCCGGTGTTGAGCGGCCGCATCAACCTGTCGCTCTTCTATGATCAGTTGAAATTGAATCAGAAGGCATTGCAACGTAACTGGACGGGCATCACAATCACGTACACATTAAGTGAACTGATGTACAGAGCAAAACTGTAGGAAAAATTCCTACAGTTCAGTCTGGTAACGCAATGCGGTGCATCAGTGCGGGCAGATAAGAATCACTGATTGGAATCATGTCCGTTCCGATGCGGATGCGCTTGCGTTCTATATAATTGATTTGGGATAGTGCCACGATATACGAGCGGTGGACGCGACAGAACTGGCTGTTGTCCAACTTCTCTTCAAAACGTTTGAGGCTTATTTGTGACAGGAGCGGCTTGCTGTTGCAGCAATGAATCTTCACATAGTCGCCATAACCTTCCAGATACAGAATATCTTCTCTGTGCAACCGGATGATTCTTGCTCCTTCGCGAACGAATATAGGTTGTTCGCTCTGCTCTTTGTTCAGTACGTCATGTACTTCATTCAAAGCTTTGTCCAACTTTTCAAAATAACCCATCAGCGTGTTCAACGTTGAAGTGTCTCCATCGAAAGTGATACATTTTAACATAGTGCTTCTCTCCTTATTTTTGATTTGCAGCAAAGTAAAGGGCTATTTCGGTGAAGAAAGGTTAAGCGCCGATAATTGGGTAATTTTAGTCGGTGAATCGCCCGATAGGGGAAGGGAAACGCCAACGATGCAGTCGGTGAAATGACATTAATCTTCTGCCAATATCCATTTTTTAAACATCGGTGTTTTCGTTTTGCTGATAATGATGCGTTCCGGTACCTGAACCGTCAGATTCACTGACAATCTGCTACCGAACCAAAGATCGATATCCTTGATGGCTTTACGTGCGATGATAAACTGCCGGTTTGCCCGGAAGAACTGTTGACCGTCGAGCTGTTCGCTCAGCGTGTCCAGCGTCCTGTCTATCGGATGCTGTCTTCCGTCGGACGTGTAGGCGGTCACTTTTTCGTTTGCCGTATAGAAATACAGGATGTTCTCTGTCGGCAGCGGATAGAACTTGTCCGGGAGCATCACCAGCAGGCTCCTGATCATCCTGTTCGGCTGGAACGTGCTGTTTGTCTGCTTGATATGTTCATCGCGCTCTTCGGGACTGAACAGATACAGTTTCCTCAAAGCCCTTTCGAGCGAAGTCTGCGTCACCGGTTTCAGCAGATAATCGATGCTGCTCACCTGGAAAGCCTGCAAGGCATATTCGTCGTAAGCCGTCGTGAAGATGACCGGAGCGTTGATTTCAACCAGCTCGAAAATCTTAAAAGCCAGACCGTCTGCCAGATGGATATCCATGAAGATAACGTCAGGATTCGGTGCCGACCGAAAATATTCCACGCTCTCGTTGATGCTTTCCAGTTCGGCAACAATTTCGACGGGCATCACGCTGTTTTGTCCCAGTACGGCTTTCAGACTGATGACTGCCGCCGTTTCGTCTTCAATAATTACAGCTTTCATTTTTTTACCGGTGCATTAAGTAAAGGAAGTGTCACTTTAAAATATTCGTTTCTGTTTGAGATGGCGATATCTTTTCCCGTGAGCAGGCGATATCTTCCCCAAAGGTTCTTCAGTCCCAGACCGCCTTTGCTGTCTTCTTCTATTTTGGGCTGGATATGGTTGGACACGATCAGCTCGTTGTCGGCTGTCGTATAAATATCAATGCGCAGTGGCGACTGCTTGCTTATCGTGTTGTGTTTCACTGCGTTCTCAATCAGCGGCAGGATGCTCAGTATCGGCAGATACCAGAGCAGCAGTTTCTGATCCGCCTGTATCGAGAAGAACAGTTTGCCTTCGTAGCGCACGCCCAGCAGATAAGTGTAAGCCTTGACGAACTCCAGTTCTTCGGCGAGCGTCACGGTTTCTTTGTTGTTGCTTTGCAGGATGTATCTGAACACGTTCGACAGTTCTCCGAGATAAGTCAGCGTCCTTTCTTTTTCGTCATTCTGTATGAGCGAGTTCAGTCCGTTGAGCGAATTGAAGAGGAAGTGCGGATTGATTTGTCCCATCAGCGCGTTGTACGACGTCTGTATTTTTTCCGTCTTCAGCTGTTCCATCTCCAGTTCCATCTGTTGCTTTCCTTTCAAGAGCCTTATGAGCGAAACGCTTAGGATGACAGTGAGCAGGATAATCAAGTGTTCCATAAACAGCGGATGCATGAATGGCGGCATCGGCTTCGGGAAAAGTCTGTTCTGCTCGTGTCTTTCGTGCGGAAACATATGCTGATGCGGCGGGAAACCGTTTTTGATCTGCGGCGGTTGCTCCAAATATTCCTTTACATTCTCGGGTCCGAAGTTTTCCAGCAGCGATGTGTAAACAGCCGGATAGCTTCTGAATGCTCCGAGCGAGATGGCGCAGCTCACGATGACCGACAGCAGGATGCTTTTATATTCGACGTGATGAAACCAGTGGTCGCCAAGCTTGTAGACTTCATAATTGACGAGGAACATCACGAATGGCAGCACGAAGAACCATATCAGTGCGAAGAGCAGAAAAAAGTTTTCGAAAGAGACGAAGTGCTGATAATGATCATTGGAGTGAAAAGCCCTGTTCATGAGTATCGCCGAGTTGACGAAGATACTCAATAGCACGGAGATCGTGAATCCGATAAAAAAGTCGTTTCGTTTCATTGCAGTTTTTCTTTCTGTAGACAAAGGTAGCAAAACGCCATTCCGGTATAAACAATAATCGACGAAACGGCCAAATTCGCCGGCGAAACGCCCAACGATGTGAAGTCTTTGATACAGAAAAGGCCACTTGAAATGATCAAGTAGCCTTTTTTGTATCTAGATGGAGTAGAAAAATCAGATTCTCTTCTCTTTGATTCTTGCCTTTTTACCGGTAAGATTACGCAAGTAATACAATTTAGCGCGACGAACTTTACCAATCTTGTTCAAGTCGATACTTTCGATGAAAGGTGAATCCATCGGGAAAATTCTTTCAACGCCAACATTCTCAGTCATCTTGCGAACTGTGAAACGTTTCTTTTCGCCATGGCCCGTAATGCTGATTACAACGCCTCTGTACTGCTGGATACGTTCCTTGTTACCTTCTTTGATACGGTATGCAACCGTAACGGTATCGCCACTCTTAAAAGCAGGAAAATTCTTCTTTTCAGTAGCGAACGCTTCTTCTGCAACTTTAATTAAATCCATTGTCTTATAGCTTTTTATTTGTTTTATTATTTTGTTGAAACGCAATATAACGGACTACGTATTCCGCCAGAGATTACGTAAAGCGGGTGCAAAGTAACGAAATAATTATTTGATATGCAAGCTTGAACGAATTTATTTCAACCATTTGTCGGCAAATTTGATATAATTGTCCCAGTCAAAATCGGTGACGTCATGTTTTCCATTGCGTATATGATATGCCACCCGATTTTGTTCAGGCTTTTCTATAGCCGGCATCACGTCAGTCTCCAGTCCTTTGTAACCATAGAGTTTATATATCGGTCCGGCATAGTAGGCACTCAGAAATTCGCCTTTCGGATCGCTCCATTGGTCGCCCACGGCGCTTGCCACATACACGGGGCGCGGTGCGATAAGAGCAATCAGTTCATGCTGGTCGAACGGCAGAGCCGATTCGTTGTGGTTGTATTTTCTGAAGTTCTTGCAGAACCAGTGCGGGAAGGAGTTGTTGATGCGGTTCACCGTTTCTCCGAACGCCCTTTTCGACAGTGCCGCGCCTCCGCATCCCGATTCGTTGGAGATGACGATAGCGAAACGCTGATCCTGCGCGCCTGCCCAGAGTGCGGTCTTTCCGAGTCTTGAATGTCCTAGCAGCATGATTTTCTTTGCATCTATCTGTTTGTCGGTCTCAAAATAGTCCATCACACGGCTGACGCCCCACGACCATGCGGCGATAGCCTGTCCTTCGTCCGGAGCCAGTTCGTCGGCGTTGTTTTTCCCGAAGAGGGTGAGGATGCTTCCGTTCTGTCCATCTTTCTGATCCGGGAAGAAATCGAAATACCATACGGTAGCGACGCCATAGCCAGCATCAATGATTTTTGATATCGGCCATCGCGATTTGGCTGCTCCTCGTGCAGCTTTCGAGTTCGTCGAAGTGATGATATCCGGGTCGTCGCTGATGCTCTGGTTGCCTTGGAAGTTGCATCCGAAGAACACGGCAACGGGCACTTTTATCTGGTTCGGGAGATACATCAGGAGCAGAGCCTTATGTTCGACGCCATTGTGCGTGAAAGTCATTTCTATTTGTTTGCGAGTAGCGCTTCCATCGATAGCGCTGTGATTATCATCGAGTTTATTGTAGGTCACATCGACCTTGTCTGTCGGCATTTTCCCAAACATCTGTTCGGTGAAGATCGTCATCAGTTCCGGTCGGCGCAAAGCTTCCCACTGTTCGGCGGTCATAATCTCCTGTCCGTTATTACATTTCAGCAAGTCGGGCAGCGTGAACTGCGGCACCTTGCTCTCGTCATAATTAGCTTCATTAGGTTCTTGTGCCTTCACCTGTGCCGCCGTGAATCCGAGCATAAGGCAAAGCCCCATCATCGGCCATATTTTCCAAAAGGTTAATCTTTTCTGTTCCATAGACTGTATGTTTGAGATTACTTGATAAT
>Ga0160425_1002745_pt1 | contig 13787 bp, 7 predicted proteins | sample BioMet8_FD_108193 | JGI IMG/M metagenome (GOLD analysis project Ga0160425, IMG submission 108193) | Microbial communities from bioreactor (seeded with sewage sludge) at Lawrence Berkeley National Lab, California, USA - Biofuel... | ecosystem: Engineered > Bioreactor > Anaerobic > Unclassified ...
CGATTTCGCTGTGCCTGCTGCAGGTCAGCGTAATCGTATGGTCCGCGTTGACCGTCAGAAGTGTCGTTCCGCCGGATGGACAAAGTCCCTTATATTCCGCGCCGGACGTAACAACCTGCGCTCCTATATCCGTCATAACCTTATCCATAAGCTCGGCGTCGGTTTTTTTTGTATCCGCGAGCTCGTTGTCGACACGGGCAATCTGAAAGCTTTCGGCAGCATTGTCCATATTGGTCAGACACGTCGCAATCCGACCCTTTTCTGCATATTTTACAAACTGCGGCGACAAAATAGCCACAAGCACCGCCATGATCGCAATGACAACGATCAGCTCGATCAGTGAAAAACCGGAACGTGATATTTTATTATCCAATTTAGGCCCCCTGAATATGATTTGCCTTTACCGATAAAACTATATCACGCATTCCGTAATAAAAGCGTAAACGCATATTCCGTTCACTGCTGCACTGCCATCCAGACAAGATTTGAGCAAACCAGCCGGCGGTACTCGGCGCTTGCGCGCACGTCATCGATCGGGCGGACATCCTTGCGGACGGCCTCACTGATCGATTTCCGGTCTGTACGGCCTTCGTCCAGCACCTTCTTCGTCTCCGGTCCCGGAAGCACGGTCGGGCCTACCGAGCCAAACGCGGCACGGTATCCCGTTTCCTCCGAATACAGGACAGCCGCGGAAGCAATCGCTATTGTCAGGGCGGCACGCGCGCCGACCTTATAATAGTCCCCCTTCCAGCCATCTTTCGGAACCGGAATCGCAATCTCCGTTATCAGACCGTCTGCCGGCAGTGAAATTCTGCGCGGTCCGAGAAAAAACTCTGCAATCGGGATGCTTCCCTTTCCCTGCGCGGTCTGATACTGAATAACCGCTTCAGCGGCCAGAAGTGCCGGTGCGCTGTCCGCAGCCGGAGAAGCATTGGCCAGATTTCCTGCCAGCGACGCGCGCACACGGATCTGCGCGGAGCCGACCGAACCGCACGCTTTTGCAAGCGCAGGAAATACAGTCCGCACCACTTCGTTTAACGCTATTTTCTTATGCTCTGTCAGCGCGCCTATGCGGAGCACTCCGCCGTCCTGCCGGATATAGTCCAGCGACGGCCGGAGCTGATTGATATCGATCAGCTTCTGGTAAACGGGAGAGCCGTCGCGAAGCGCCGGCACAACATCGGTTCCGCCGCAGATCCAGCGGTAATCCGGATGATCGTGCTTGAATGACAGCGCCTTTTCGAGAGAATCCGCAATATAAACGTCGTCTATTCTCATGATCTGCTGCCTCCTTTTTCCGCCGCGAGCTCGACCGCCTGCTGTATTTTCACATAACCGGTGCAGCGGCAGAGATTTCCGGACAAAGCCTCTTTGATTTCATCCGCCGTCGGATGCGGATTCGCGAGCAGCAGTCCCTTTGCCGACATGATCATGCCCGGGGTACAGTAACCGCACTGGATCGCGCCTGCCTCCAGAAATGCCTGCTGTACCGCGTCTAGCTCGCCGTCCTTCGCAAGTCCCTCGATCGTGACGATATCTGCCCCGTCAGCCTGGTAAGCAAGCATCAGACAGGAATGAACGGCTTCTCCGTTCAGCAGGATCGTACAAGCCCCGCATTCTCCCTGGCCGCATGCCTCTTTTGTTCCGGTAAGGTGAAAGCGGCCGCGGATAACGTCCAGCAGTCTTTCATTCGCGGCTACATCCAGTTCGACCTTTTCATGATTCAGTACAAACGATATATGTTTCATATCAGTCCGCCGCCCCCTCTCTCTCTGCTTCTTTTTCCGCAATCGCCATAAGCACCGTTTCCTGATCGCACGGCAGATCGCAAAAGCGTATCCCGACCGCGTCATAGATAGCCGCCGCGATAGCAGCCGTGCCCGGTACGGATGTCGGTTCCCCGATGCCGCGGGCGCCGAACGGACCGTCCTCCTCCGGATCCTCTACCGGAAGAATCGTTATTTTCGGTGCTTCCGATATGGTCGGCAGCATGTATGTCTGAAAGTTCTTCGTCAATGGAAAACCATCCTGCTTCGTCCTGTACTTTTCATACAGAGCATTGCCCTGGCTCATGACGATTCCGCCTTCACACTGTCCCTCATATCCCAGCTTGTTGATGATTTTACCGGAAGCCGGCGCCGTCACTGTTTCCACTACTTTTGTCTGCCCTGTCAGCGTATCCACTTCCACGGCAGAAACCTGTGCCAGCTGTGATGTCATATAGTGAAGTCCGAATTCAATCTCGATGTCCGGGTTGCGGAACGAAGCCCCGCCGTTCTGCGTACAATCGTCCGGTCCCAGCATCACCGCCAGCTGCTGATACGTATAGCCGTTAACTTTGCCGTCCTCAAACGACAGATCTTCCTTTCTGATTCCAAGGACATCCGCCATCGCCTTCTTCAGCTTCTCAGCCGCGATAAGCACGGCTCTTCCTGTAATATACGTTGTCCGTGAGGCTGTAATCGGCCCGGAATCCAGTTCCGCGTCCGTATCGCCGCAGACATAGTCAATCCTGTCATACGGGATCTTAAGGCTCTCTGACGCTATCATGCAGAGTGTCGTAATACAGCCCTGTCCCATATCCTCGTTTCCAAATTTCACGGTCAGGCTGCCGTCCTCATGAAGTACAAGCTCAGCGTGGGACGCATCGACCGGAATAACACTACCGATACCGATACCCTGCTGACAGAGCGCCATGCCGACGCCGCGCCGGATCCAGGGATGTTCCGCGCCCTTTTTCCATTCTTCCCGGTGCTGCCATAAATCGGAGCTTTCCGCTGTATCGAGCGCTTTTTCCGAATAAAAGGAAGGGCTGATCTTCTGTCCGTATGCCGTTCTTTCACCGGCCTTCGCCGCATTTATTTTCCGGATTTCATACGGTGAAATGCCGGCCTTTTCCGCCAGAATATTCATCTGGCTTTCAATCGCGAAATTCACCTGATTGTTTCCAAAACCGCGCATCGCTGTCGTATACGCATTGTTCGTTACAACATTACGGCCTTCCGCCTCAAAATTCGGCACCTTATAGACACCGCAGACATTCTCCAGCATGGAACAGAGAATCGCCGTGCTGTACGCGTCGTACGCGCCGGACGTCGTCTCTACAAAAACCTTCTGTGCGATCAGTTTTCCGGATTTATCGACGCCGGTCTTCATGGTGATCTTCGCCGGAATCCGCTTGGGTCCGAGCAGAAACGATTCTTCACGGTTTAATACAATTTTGACCGGTTTCCCGCAGGCAAGCGCGCAGGCGCAGATGGCACCCTGCAGGATCAGATCATCTTTTCCGCCGAACCCGCCTCCGAGCGGATGAGAATGTACATGAACCTTTTCAAGCGGGATACCGAGCAGCTCCGACAGCTGTCTTCTCGCCCGGATTCCGTACTGGGTCGGCGTCCACAGCTCGACGCCGCCATCCTCAAGCGGCCTTGCCACACCGGCTTCGCACTCCAGAAACGCGTGCTCGATATAAGGAGACGTATACGTATTCTCCAGAATAATATCCGATTGTTCAAACCCTTCCCCGACATCACCCTTCTTATGGGAGAGCGCACAGCGGATATTGCCGGGGCACTGTTCATGAATCACAACAGCTCCCGGTGCCAGAGCCTCTTCCGGTGTCAGATAGAAAGGCAGCACCTCATAATCCGCTTTTACAAGCGGAACCGCCTTTTCTGCCTCCTCTGCCGTCTCTGCGACAACGACCGCGATAAAATCACCGAGATAGCGGACGTGATCCTTGCAGATCGACGGCTGGTCGACCGAGCACAGTCCGTGCAGATTTGTACCCTTTACATCCGCAGCGGTCACAACCTTTACAACACCCGGCATCGCCTCTGCTTCCTGACAGTCGATTCCTTTCAGATACGCGTGCGGAACAGGCGGCAGAACCAGCCTGCCGTATAGCATCCCGTCAAAAAACAGATCACCCATATACTTCAGGCTTCCTTCTGCTTTCTGCGGTCCGTCCTTCCGTATGACCTCTTTCCCTAAAATTCCATAATCCGCCATGCAAAAGCCTCCAGTTTAACTTTCAGATAACCTCAAGTGCAACGTTTTTCCATCATGCAAAATTTTTTGATGAGTATCTTTTATTTTTAGATCAATCATACTATTTTTTTCGGCGTATTTCAATAGGCGCTGTGTCAGATCAGTTCTTTAAATTTCCGGACAAACGGCTTTTTCATGAGCGACACGAGCAGCGAATAAGCAAGCAGCGCCACAGCCAGATACCCGAAATACTGCGGCGGAAGCTGCTGCGGCCCGCGTCCGAAGCCCACGAAAAGCGCCAGCGATGTACTCACCAGTATGCCTGCCCCGCTCATCAGGAAAACAGGCAGGGACGCGCGGCTTTGAACAAACGGAATCCTGCGCGTCCGGAGCGAGTGAATCACAAATGTCTGGGTCCACTGCGATTCCACGAACCAGCCGGCCTGAAAAAGGGCCGCAAACGCCAGTTTTCCGTCAGATGTCTGACCGGAATAGCTGCCGCCGAGCATAGCAGGACATATTACAAAAAACATGACAATATATGTCGTAATATCAAAGATGGAGCTGACCGGCCCGAACCACATCATGAAGCTGCTGATCGACCCCGCATTCCATTTCCGCGGCATTTTCAGATAGTCCTCGTCGACATTGTCAAACGGCAGTGCAAGACAGGAGATATCGTAGATCAGATTCAGAATCAGGAGCTGAACCGGCAGCATCGGGAGAAACGGCAGAAAGATACTGGCCGCCAGAATCGAAAACATGTTTCCGAAATTGCTGCTGGCCGTAATCTTGATGTACTTCATGGTATTCGCGTACGTCCGTCTTCCTTCGATAATACCCTGCTCCAGCACATTCAGGTCCTTTTCCGTCAGGATGATATCGGCGGATTCCTTTGCGATATCAACCGCCGTATCGACAGAGACGCCGACATCCGCGGATTTCATCGCCGTAGCATCATTGATTCCGTCACCCATGAAACCGACCGTATGGTGCTTCCGGAGAACGGCTACAACCCGGTCCTTCTGATCCGGACTCAGCTTTGCAAAGACATTCGCGCCCTCCGCGGCTTTCTCCAGTTCCTCATCCGACATACGCTTAAGCTCCGGTCCCAGCAGGATTGTACTGCTTTCAAGGCCGACTTCCCCGCAGATATGCCGTGTGACAGCCTCATTGTCGCCCGTCAGAATTTTTACTGAAACGCCGTATTCATACAGCTTCTCAATCGCCTCTGCGGCTGACGCCTTCGGCGGATCCAGAAACGCCAGGTATCCGATCAGCACCATATCGTTCTCTCCGATCGGCAGTTCGCTTCCGTCCGGAGATGACAGCGTCTTGTGGGCGATGCCGAGCACCCGGAAGCCCTTATTGTTGAAATCGTTCGCTTTTTCCAGTATGAGGCGCTTAAGAGCATCCGTCACCGGCTCGACATTCCCCTCGTATTCGGCGTATGAGCAGACATCCAGCATCTCCTCGATCGCGCCCTTTGTGATCAGCTGCCTCTTGCCGTTCGCGTCCTCTACCACAACGCTCATACGGCGCCGGTTGAAATCGAACGGGATTTCATCCACCTTCTGATAGTCCCGGCACAAGGGCTTGATTTCTTCCTCATCCGCGTGCCGGATAATCGCAAGGTCCATCAGATTCGAAAGGCCCGTCTGAAAATAACTGTTTAAAAAAGCATGACGGAGTACCCTGGAATCCTCTTCCCCGTGAATATTGCAGTGGTACTCCAGCGCGATGCGGTCCTCCGTCAGTGTGCCTGTCTTGTCGGTGCACAGAATATCCATCGCGCCGAGATTTTGAATTGCGCCAAGGTTCTTGATGATAACCTTTTTCCTTGACATGATAACGGCACCCTTTGCCAGATTCGCCGAAACAATCATCGGCAGCATTTCCGGCGTCAGGCCGACCGCGACGGAAAGTGCGAAAAGCAGCGCGTTCAGCCACCGGTCGCTGCCGGACTTGAACAGTCCGTTCACGAGAAAAACAGCCGGCGCCATGACCAGGATAAAGCGAATCAGCATCCATGAAACGCGATTGATGCCAATGTCAAAGCTGGTAGCCTCCCGCTTGCCCGTCAGCCTTTCGGCGATTGCCCCAAAGACCGTCTCCCTGCCTGTCACAATGACAATGCCCTCGGCGGAACCGCTGATTACATTGCTGCCCATAAAAACAAGATCGCGGCATTCGAGCGGCGACTCCGGGAGCGGCTTCTTCTGATCGGAGTATTTCTCGACAGGCTCACTTTCCCCCGTCAGCGCGGACTGATTGATAAACAAGTCCTTCGCGGAGATCAGCTTCATGTCAGCCGGTATCATATCGCCCGACGCGAGGAACACGTGATCTCCCACCGCCAGTTCATCCATCGGTATTTCACGCCGTTTCCCGTTCCGGAGGACGGCCGCCGTACTGCGGACCATCGCCTGAAGCTTTTCCGCGGACTTCTCCGAACGGGATTCCTGGAAAAAGGTCATCAGCCCGCTGATAAATACCATCGTCACGACCATGATAACGGTCATATAATTCCGCTCATCCGGAGGCGGAATGAGAATGTCCGTAAAAAGCGAAATGCCCGTCAGGACAAAAAGCACGACGGTAAAAGGGTTCACAAAAGCGCGGAAAAGCCGCTTTGGCAGGCTGTCCCGCTTCTTTCTTTCAATTTCATTGCTTCCAAAACGTTCCCGGTGTTCGTACGCTTCCTCGTCTGAAAGGCCGTTCCCGTTCAGGCTGTATTTGCTGTAAATCTGTCCGGTATTTAATCCTGATGCCGCAAACAGGCGGTCTGCCGCCTTGTTCTTCCCGAGTGTTTTTCTTTCTGTCATCATGACGCTGGCTCCTTCAAAAAAGGTTCGTAAGGAGTGGCGGAGGCATAAAAATAGCGCATCCGCGGAACTTACAACTGTCCCACAGATACGCATTGCATGCTATCCGCTGCCGCTTTCAAGCGGCCCGGCCCCACACCCGTCAAGGCATCGCCTGCTCAGTTTGTACTGTTGTTTCGCATTCCTACAGAACCGGCATGTAAAGCAGTGCAAAGAGATAATATCTTTATACCATATATGGCAATGCGTGTCAATCATGTACGTGCGGGGCCGCGCTGTCACGCGGTTTTAATAAGCTCTGCCAGCGTTTTGTATAGCTTGTACGGATCGACCGGCTTCGTTATATAGCCGTCCATTCCGGCCTGTTCTGCTTCCCGGATGTTCTCGTTGAAGGCATCCGCCGTCATGGCGATAATCGGCACCGTACGGGCATCGGGCCGGTTCAGGCCGCGGATGGCCCCTGATGCTTCATAGCCTCCCATGACAGGCATGCGGATATCCATCAGAACAGCGTCATAGTAATTCACCGCGGAAACCGAGAAATGTCTTACGCCCTCCTCACCGTTCCCGGCAATATCGACAAGTATCCCTTTTTCCGAAAGAAGCGCCTCCGCGATCTCCTGATTCAGCGGATGGTCTTCACAGAGCAGCACGTGCTTTCCTCTGAGTGCCGCAAACGTGTCCGCATCATCTTCCGGCAGTACGCCGGGAGCTTCATTTACTGCTTCAATATAATCGCAGTCCAGTGTAAAAACAAATTCCGTGCCTTCTCCGGGCCAGCTTTTCACGGAAATCGTGCCTCCCATGGCATCGATTATTTTTTTTACAATGGCCAGGCCCAGCACCGTACCGTGCATCTCAGACAGGTCATCGTGATGCTCCTGCGTAAATGGCTCGAAAAGCACTTTCTGGAAATTCTCGCTCATGCCGATCCCTCTGTCCCGGATCGAAACTGTGATGCGGTCCTTATTCTCCAATGTAATTGTTTCGTCCATCGCAATACAGATTTCTCCGCTCTCCGGCGAATATTTCACAGCGTTGGAAAGCAGGTTGAAATAAATCTGGTTCATACGGAGAATATCCATTTCAGGAACAATATTTCCAACCGGATGAACCACAATTTTCAGTTTTTGATTCTTTCCGTCGCAGAGCGGCTTTATTACCGCGTCCAGATAGCTCTGAAACCGGTTCAGATAATATGGCTCCGGATGCAGCTCTATCTTTCCGCTTTCCGCCTTTGACATATCCAGGATTTCATTCACAAGTCCAAGAAGGAATTTGGACGAGGTGTCGATTTTTTCCAGACATTCCGCCGTTTGTTCCGGATTCTGCTGCCGGCCGGCAATATGCGTCATGCCGATGATTCCGTTGAGCGGTGTCCGGATATCATGACTCATTCTGGACAGGAACTCCGACTTCGCCCTGTTGGCCTCCTCCGCCTCCAGTTTTGCTTCCGCAAGCGCGAGGTTTCTGCGTTTTCTGGATCTTGCCGAAAAAAGCAGCACAGCCAGCAGACAGATCAGAATACTGAAAGCACCGATGGCAGCCGCCATCTGGACCGGATACCGGCGTATCAGCACGCGCGGCGTAAGCTTTTCCGTCTGTACGGCATTGCTGCTGAGTATACTCTGCAGCTCGTTTGAAGAAAGATGCTGGAGGGATTTTGAGAGAATGCCGAGCAGGACCGGATTCGATTCTTTTGTCACGCCAAGGCCGATGCTTTGTGTGATATTATCGACCGGCCTGTAGCTTAAGCTGTCATACGGACTCTTCGCACGGTAATAATTTGCCTGATAGTAATTCAGGAAGGTGCAGTCGGCATCGCCGTTTGCCACAGCTTCGATACACTCATCAGACGTGAGATATCTGACCGATGTGAGTTCCGGGTATTCCATCCGGACTTCATTGGCAAGATAGCCGCTCTCTGCGACCGCGACCGTCCCGTATGCCGCGTCGGAGCCTCTGGTCACACGCATGACAGAGCCGGAAATATACGGCTGCGTCACGAGGAGATCGTGGCTGTTTGCCCACAGATAATCATAGCTTACAGCCATGACCGTATCAACGGTGCCGCCGCTTATTTCATCATAAATCGCCTGTGTGGAGGATGACTGTACAAAGCGGAAGGTAATGCCGGTATCCCTTCCGACCGCGCGGATGACTTCCGGCGTGATGCCTGCCGCCTCTCCGTTCACCTCATACTCAAACGGCGCCCAGTTCGTTTCGTACGGGACGATTACAACCGGTTTCGAAGCCAGATACTCCTGCTCCTCCTGTGTGAAGCTGGCGCTCCGCATAGCCGTATCTCCGAAAACCGAGCGGTAAAGGTCCTCGTTAAAGGTGGGATTATAGCTGAACAGACGCGTCATCGCGGTGTCCAGCTCGCTTTTTAATTCCGGAACCCTTTTACTCGTGACAATATATACAGGAGACGGCGCACACATGGCGAGAATCACATGGCCCTCCGGCGTCTCCAGAAAATTCGTCTGCACCGCCGCGTCGATTTTTCCGTCATCCAGTGCCGCGAACATTTCAGAGCCGCTTGTGAATCCCTGCTCTTCAAAGGAAAAACCCATCTTCCGGCCGTATTCCCGTATGGAGTCAATGACCGTGCTGCCCTTCTCAAAGCCAACTGTCATCCCGTCAAAAGCCGTAAAATCATCATAGTTCATGCTGGTATCGCTTCGTCCGACAAGACAGCACATCTCCGTACCCATCGATTCACTGGAATAATCAAAATACTGAAGGCGATCATCGGTTTTTGAAACATCCATCAAAATATCGATATCCCCGTCCTTTGCCTTCTGCAGACATTCGCTCCAGGATGCCTCCACATATTCATAATTCCAGTCCGCGTATTCCGCGACCGCCTGAAGATACTCCTTTTCAAACGTGACTGTCTTGTTGTCGCCGCCGGATAAAGAAGGCGTATCGGAATCCGAAATTCCGACCCGGACGGTGCGGCGGACAGGTTCCGTGTTTTCAGCAGCTGCAGGTATAGCGGGCATGAAAGTAAATGTAAAAAGACACACCGCGGCAAGCAGAGCGGTCAGCCATCGTGTCAGTACTTTTCTATGCAAAATGTTTCAGCCTCCTTATACCAGGTTCCCGCAAATAATCCATATTGTTTCCGTCGGATCAGCACACCTGCTCCTCTTCAAAGGACAGTTGAAGAAGCGTCAGATTCATCAGGTATTTACGCAGCTGTTCCTCGTGACTCGTAAAGCCGGCAGTAAACCGTAATACTTCCGGCAGCTCTTCGAACGAAACAGGAAGCATTTCGCAGAGATCTCACTGCTGGCTGAACCGCCGAACACCGGAATTCCCGTTCCGCAGCATATCGGCCAGGGTACGGCAGAGCTTTTCCGGATCAACCGGCTTTGTCAGATATCCGTTCATTCCGGCTTCGTGAGCGCGTACCATATCCTCCTCAAACGCGTCCGCCGTCATCGCGACAATCGGAACCGTTTCAGCATCGGGACGCGAAAGTGCCCGTATCTTTTCCGCCGCGGCATAACCGTCGAGAACCGGCATGCGGATATCCATAAGAATAAGATCATACCATCCTGTCATCGAATCCGCAAACTTCTGCACACCTTCACTGCCGTTAACCGCGCGGTCCGTTCCGGCACCTTTTTCCCTGAGCAGAATCGTAACAATCTCCGCATTCAGATCGTTGTCCTCGCACAGCAGTATCTTTTTCCCGCTTAACGAAATAACCCCGCCTGTTTCCGCCCGCTTGCGGATTTCTTCATTTTCCGCCGCGGCAAGCGGCAGGTTCACAACGAAGCGGGTGCCGTGATTCAGTCTGCTCTCGACATAAATCGTACCGCCCATCAGGTCAACGATACGCTTTACGATAGAAAGTCCCAGTCCTGTACCGGTTACGCTGCGATTCTCCAGCCGGTGCTCCTGGGAAAAGGGCTCGAACACCTCCGGCAGGAATTCCGGACTGATGCCGATACCATTGTCTTCAACCGTTATGCGTCTGGTAAAGCCATTCTCCGCAGGATCGGTCCTTTCTACCGAAACACGCACGGTTCCTCCCTCCGGCGTATACTTGATTGCATTAGAAATCAGGTTCAGCAGGATTTTCTGGAGCTTCAGCCTGTCAACCCAGAGCGTTTCGTCCGGATCGTCCGGGATTTTCGTTATCAGTGTGATTTCCTTAAGCTCTGCGGCAGGGCGGAGTGATGTGATCACGGATTCCCAGACTTCCCGCCCGTCGACAGCCTCCGGTTCCCAGATGAACTTACCGCTTTCAATCTGGCTCATTGCCAGCGTATCATTTACAAGAGCCAGCAGCAGATCGCCCGAGGATTTTACTTTTTTCAGATAATCCTGCTTGCGTGCTGAATCTTCCTCTCTCAGGGCAAGATCCGTGAAGCCCAGTACAGCGTTGAGCGGTGTGCGCATATCATGGCTCATGCTCGAAAGGAACGCGGACTTTGCCTCATTCGCCCGTTCCGCCTCAAGCTTTGCCGCCTGCATCCTTGAAAATTGCTCCTGATCCCGTTCATAGGACGCGGTAATGTCTGTACGCACCGCCAGAATGATACGTTCTGTACGATCCAGCCAGCTGTAATCGATCTGTTTGCAGAAAATCTTTCCGTTTTCCGTACGGTGATACATGGCGCTCCAGCGCCCCGAAGCCTCCAGTCCTGCGGTAATGCCGGCAAGCGAGACTGCACTTTCAAACTGACGGCGCTCGTTATCCGCGACAAAATTTCTGATTACATAGCTGCAGCAGTCAGCATACGGCGTTTTGACATGTACCTCCGGAAACTGTATATCATCTGCCTTCTGAAGCAGTTCAAATACCTCCGTCCGCAAATAAATCAGGCCGACATAGTCGAATTCCGTAGCCGCTATACGCGCCATGATTTCCTCACCGCGTATCTTGTCTGTAATATCATACGTATATGAAAAGCATTCCACATCGCCCGTCTGCGGCGAAGCGTACGTCCGCATTTCCACGCTCATCCACAGCGGAAGCTCTCCCTTCTGCAGACGCCGGTACCTGGCTCTGCTCAGAAAATGCCCCTCCTGATACCGCTTAATCAGCATCTGACGGTCCACCGCATTCTCCAGAATCGGCAGATCCTCTGCCGGACACGGCATCCGGAGAAGCGCCGCTGCCGCGTCGTCGTATGTTACTTCCGGGTGCGTGTCAAAATAATTTCCGCCCGGCGTTTTATCCGCCTGCATGGAGTATTCCAGCACCTTGTTCTGGGTCAGATTGTAACGGCCTTTGGAAATGAGATTGAAATCCCTGTTTTCATGCAGATAACTTCGTTCAAGTTCATACCGTTCTTTCGCATTTTTCTCCGCTGTAATTCTGATGCCTACGGCATAAGCGCGGACCGGCTGTCCCTGTTCATCCCGTTCCACCGTATAATCTACTCTTTCACAGTGCGGCTCCCGGCCTGCACTTCGCCTGTACCACAGCTCACAGGAAGCGTTTTCTCCTGCTTCAACCTTCCGGTACATTTCCAGCAGCGCCGGCATGCTCCGCTCATCAACGACTTCAGCAAGAGACTCCGGCACCCCGGTGATAACACGGTCAATCCCTAATGTACGGCACTCATCGACTGTTGTTTCATTATCAGCCATATAGATTGTATGATTCGGAATATCATATTCCCAGACGATCAGATTCGCAGAAACAACAGCTTTCCGCAGCGTTTTTTCTGTCTCCTTCAGCGCGCTGATATCCGTATATGTCAGAAACGCGGTCTTTGTACCGTCCGGCTGACCCGTTATTCTGCCTTCCACATGCATCCAGGAAAACGTCCTGGTCGCAGTCCTCCGGAACCGGCAGATCATATCAAGCCGGGCTGTATTCTGAAAAAATGCAAGCAGCATTTTTCTGCATTCCTCACGGTCATCCGCGTGAATATACGAAAGTATCCGTTCCAGGCCATGAACTGCAGACTCGCCGCCCGGAATGCCAAGCTGATGTGCAAGATGGCGGTTGACCGTGATGGAAACCGGCTGCTGGTTTTCAATGGTACAGATACTTACACCGGCCGGAATATTGTCAAGAATGCTGATCAGCCGCGCATTTTCCTGATCGGCCTTATCCAACTTTTCCCGCATCTTCACAACAGCGGTAACATCCGTGAATACGCCGTATACTGATGAAGGCATTCCTGTTTCCTCATCCGTATCCGTAAACGTTCCGGTAAACTGCGCCCAGAAAAAGCCTTTTCTGGAAGGCATATGAACAATCGCCTGAAAACGGAGCCTGCCGTTCCGCAGAGCAGTCTTTCCGGCGTCAAGCAATTCTCTGACCAGCGCTTTCCGTCCGCGAAAATACGAAAGCGCATCATAGCCGAACTGTGCCTCATATTCAGCCTTTGTATAGCCGATGGCGCGATAGGCGGCCTCATTGCACCATTCTACCGGAAAGCCGTCTTTCATTCCAACCTTCACGATGCACACACCGGTAGATTCCATCAGCATATCATACTCGGCAAACTGCCGGCGGAGCTGAATATTCAGCTGTTCAATTCTGTGCGATGATTCGGAAGCAGACAGCACTGCGGGCTCATTGTCAGATGCATCGGTCATATCGATTCTCCTCCTGCCGGTTCAATATAGTTTTATGGTATCAGCAGATCAGATGATAAAGCGTACTGTACATGATATCGGGGTCAATCGGCTTCGAAAGATGCGCGTTCATGCCGGCGGCCCGGCTCTTTTCCACATCCTCGTCAAACGCGTTTGCCGTCATCGCGATAATCGGAATCGTTTTCGCGTCCGGCCGGTTCCAGTGCCGGATATTGGAGGACGTCTGCAGACCGTCCATCATCGGCATCCGCACATCCATCAGAATCGCATCGTACGTTCCTTCCGGACTTTGCACGAATTTTTCCAGCGCTTTCAGTCCGTTTGGCACGCGATCAACGGAAAAATGTTTGTTTTCAAGCAGGGTTTTCGCTATCTCTGCGTTGAGATCATTGTCCTCCG
>Ga0160425_1002749_pt1 | contig 13773 bp, 11 predicted proteins | sample BioMet8_FD_108193 | JGI IMG/M metagenome (GOLD analysis project Ga0160425, IMG submission 108193) | Microbial communities from bioreactor (seeded with sewage sludge) at Lawrence Berkeley National Lab, California, USA - Biofuel... | ecosystem: Engineered > Bioreactor > Anaerobic > Unclassified ...
CATCCTATTGTTCCCTATGGCACTGCTGTCCATGACCGTATTATGCTGGAACTTTTCCGGGGCTGCAGCAGAGGCTGTAGATTTTGTAACGCCGGAATTATTTACCGGCCTGTCCGGGAACGGCGTAAAGAAGTCCTGGAAAAACTGGCAAGGGAATTAGTGGATAATACAGGTTATGATGAGATTTCTCTTTTCTCTCTAAGTACAGCTGACTATTCCTGCTTAGAGGATTTGGTTAAGGATTTGTTGAATGAATATAAAGAGGAAAGAATTGGCATCTCTTTACCCAGCTTGCGAATCGACAGCTTTTCCGTGGATCTGGCCCAGGAAGTTCAGACTGTCCGGAAAAGCGGACTGACCTTTGCTCCTGAAGCAGGTAGTCAGAGAATGCGGGATGTTATCAATAAAGGCGTTACTAAAGAAGATTTAATGAATGCGGTGGAAGCGGCTTTTAAAAACGGCTGGTCAGGGGTGAAGCTTTATTTCATGATAGGTCTGCCGGGAGAAACTGATGAAGATATTGTGGAGATAGTGAATCTGGCAAAATCTGTTCAATATAAATACAAGCAGGTAACAGGGCATGGTGGTGCAAGAGTAACTGTCAGCGTTTCTAATTTCGTACCAAAACCCTATACTCCTTTTCAGTGGGTGGGACAAAATACCAAAGCTGAATTTGATAGGAAACATATGCTGCTGAAAAACCACATAAATGTTAAAAACATTAATTACCAGTATCATGATTCTACCACAAGCTTAATTGAAGGTGTTTTTGCCAGAGGAGACAGACACTGTGGTAAGGCCCTGTACCTTGCTTGGCAAATGGGAGCAAGATTTGATGGATGGAGTGAAGGTTTTTCTTTTGAACGTTGGGAAAAAGCTTTTGCAGAAGCTGGTCTGGATATGAGTTTTTATAATGCCAGAGTAAGGGAAAAAGATGAAGTGTTTCCCTGGGAACATGTAAGCCCCGGCGTAGAAAGAAGCTTTTTATGGAGAGAGTACGAAAAATCACAACGGGCTGAACTTACCCATGACTGCCGGAGAAGCACCTGTACAGGCTGTGGAATCTGTCAGAATTTAGATATGAAGATTATTGACTGGAAGGATGACAGTGCCAAATGAAATTACGATTACAGATAACTAAAGAATCCGGTATCCGTTTCATTTCCCATTTGGAATATCAGGCTACCCTGGAAAAGGCCATTAGGCGGGCCAAGCTTCCGGTGGCATATTCTCAGGGCTACAATCCTCATATGAAATTCTCTCTGGCTTCTGCTTTAGGAGTGGGCATCACCAGTGACTGTGAATTTGTGGAAATAGAATTAACGGAAGATATGGAACTGGCTAAAGCTATGGCTCAGCTGAGCAAAGCTTTACCTATGGGCATACATATTAAAGACGGAGACATGGTGGAGAAAAAGGCCCCGAAGCTTATGGCCAGTGCTGCAGGAGCGGAGTACGTAGTGAAGGTTCCCTGCTTGGCAGATCCATCCGATGGAATTCATGCTTTTAATATAGCGGCTCAGGTGATTTTTGCTAAACCGATTCCTAAAAGTCATGGTAAGACTAAAGAAATTGATGTGAAAAATTTTATTCCTGTTGTTTCGGGAAAATATGCAGATAATGTTCTGGAATTAAAATTTTCCTGTAAGATAACTTTAAAAGGAAGCATGAAAGCTGCAGAACTCCTTTTGGTACTGAAAGATCAATTCCATGTGCCAATTGTTTATGAAGCGGCGGATATTAGGCGTGTTGCTTTGTATGGACTCAACGATTTAGGTCATAAAAGACCTTTGCTCAGCAAGGCGCAATAAGTAGGAAGAAGGAGTCAACTATGAGTTCTATTTATATTAGTTGCCGACCGGAGGAAACAAGAATGGCGGTGGTGAACAATCATCGTCTGATAGATTTTGTCATAGAAAGAAACAGCGAGCAGCATCTGGTCAGTAGTATTTTCAAGGGACGTATATCCAATGTGGTAAAAAGTCTCCAGGCTGCCTTTGTGGATTTGGGACAGGGACCCAATGGCTTTTTATATCTGGGAGATAAGGGAAAAGTAACCCAGGGAGCCAGTGTTTTGGTTCAGGTTACTAAAGATGCCAGAAGTACAAAAGGTCCGGCTGTAACAAGAAATATTACTTTGCCGGGGCGTTATGTAGTACTGACGCCTTATGAAAATAAGGTGGCTCTTTCCAAAAATATAGCACCTAAATCAGTGCGCAACAGAATCAGAAAATTTGTGGAGGAATATAAACCGGCCCAGATTGGTCTGGTAATCCGTACAGCAGCAGAAAGTGCCACAGAGGAAGATATCTTGGCGGATATTAATTCTCTCCTGAAAGACTGGCATGTGCTGGAAAAAAAGAGCAGAAGGGCTAAAGCTCCGTCTTTACTTTACCGTGAACTGGATCTTTCTGTACGAATTGTCAGGGACTATATTACAGAAGATGTTCATAAGATTGTCATTGATGACAACGATACCTGTCAAAGAGTACAAGACCTGTTACATGATATGGATCTGCCTGATATTGATGTTGTGTATTACGACAAAAAAGAAGATATTTTCCATAGATATAAATTAGACGGACAGATTGCTTCTATTTCTGACAGGCAGGTGGAACTGCCGGGGGGCGGGTCTTTAGTATTTGATCATACAGAAGCTATGACAGTGGTGGATGTAAATAGCGGCAAAGACCACGGAGGCAGAAATCTGGAAGAAACTATCATGAAAATCAATAAAGAAGCTGCTGTGGAAATAGCCAGACAGCTGCGTCTCCGGGATATCGGAGGTATTATTGTAGTTGATTTCATTGATATGGGAACTACGGAAGAACAGGAAGAATTACTAAAAACTTTGCGGGAAAACTTGGTTGATGATAAAATGAAACCAAAGGTACAGGATATTACAGCCCTTAATTTGGTAGAAATAACCAGACGTAAAGCCAGACAAAATATTTCTACAGTTCTTTACAGTCCATGTCCTTTTTGTCAGGGCAGCGGCAGAGTACAGTCTCCCGAGACTGTTTGCGTAGAAATCCGCAGGCACCTCAGAAATATTTTCCTTACAGGCCATTTGGACAAAAGCCTTTTAATAAGCGCTCATCCTACTGTAGCTCAGTGGTGCCGCACTTATTGCGTGAAAGATATGGAAAGGGAATTTTCCTGCCAAATACAAGTTGAAGAAGACCCGGCTATGGGTGCAGAAGTTTTCACGATATTAACCAATGAACACTGAGAAAGGGGATGGGATTATGAAACTAACATTACCTGATTATGTGAAGGCAGCAATGAATATGTTGCTGGAAAGTGATTTTGAGGCTTATATGGTGGGCGGTGCGGTCCGGGATCTTTTCCTGGGTAAGGTGCCGGATGATTATGATATTGTTACCAATGCCCGACCTGATGAAATAAAACTTCTGGCCGAAAAGAAAGATTACGGTATAGTGAGTCAATTGGGACAAAACTTTGGCGTAGTCATAGTTCTTATTGGCAAAAAATCAGTAGAAATAGCTTCTTATCGTAACGAAACTTATGGACGGGATGCTCATCGTCCTGCTCAGGTCTGGTATTGCGATACTTTGGAAGAAGACCTGGGACGTCGTGATTTTACTATTAATGCCATGGCAGTAGATATTGACGGCAATTTAACTGATGAATACAGTGGCATGGAAGACTTAAACCATAAAGTGCTGCGTACGGTGGGCAATGCAGATAAAAGATTCGAAGAAGATGCTCTGAGAATGTTCAGAGCCTGTCGTTTTGTGGCTCAATTAGGTTTTTCCTGTGACGTAAATATTCCTAAAGCTATAAAGAACAATTTAAAACGTGTTAATGGTCTTTCCTTGGAAAGAGTAAGGGTAGAACTTGATAAATTGTTATGCGGAGCCTATGCCGATAAAGGTATGAAACTTATGGTAGAAACAGGCTTGGCCGGGGAAAGTTGTCGCTTTAGAATAAATAAAACAGAAGAAGAAATTCCTATTTTGCCGGAACTCTCCGCTTTAGTGGGAGTAGAGCAAAATCCTGCTTTTCACCAATATGATGTTTGGCAGCACACTCTTGCGGCCTTGTCTAACGGGGATAGAAGTCTGGCAGTAAGCTGGGCGATCTTACTGCACGATATTGCCAAAGGACAGGAAGGGGTACGAGGCTATAAGGATGGGGCGCCTACTGATTATGGACATGAAGTTGTGGGCGCGCAAATGGCCCAAAAAATTCTTAACAGATTACGTTATTCCGGTGAATTTGTAAAAACCGTAACTTGGCTGGTACGTAATCACATGCGCTTTGGTACTAACATAGACAGACCGGATGAAGTAACCTGGCGCTGGTTACGTCAAGCAGCCAGAGATGGGGAGTTTCGGCTGAATAAAGATATGGCTGAAGCTTTCAAGCAGTTAACGGCTCTTTGTGTAGCAGATGCTTCTGCTACGGAAGCTACTGAACAGGAACTGATTTCTGCACAAATGTATGGTAAACGTTTGGTGAAAATGGCTTATAAAATGCCTGTTCATACAACTGATTTAAATATTAATGGTGATGATTTAAGCACAGTTGTAACAGACAAAAAACAGCTGGCCAGTATTCTGCCTATTTTGCTCCGCAGAGTTCAGGACGGAAATTTAAAAAATGAGCCGATGGAGCTACGCTTGGCGGCAGAAGGCTGGGTAGAAAGACAAAATAACAATCAGGGAGAGCAGCATGGGTGATTATGAAATTAGTAGGATTTATCCAACTGATACCAGAGGTATGGAACAGGTAGATAAACTTCTGCAACAAGAGAATATAGAAAGAGACAAGAACCTGGACTATACAGTTGGCATGTTTGATGCTGATTACAATTTAGTGGCCACAGGTTCTTGTTTTAAAAATACCCTTAGATGTTTTGCAGTAGACCACAATCATCAAGGGGAAGGTTTGCTTAATTCTGTTATTAGCAATTTAATTGAGTATGAGTATAGCCGGGGAAATTTGGAATTGTTCATTTACACGAAAATTAATACAGCTAAATTTTTTGCGGATGTGGGATTTTACGAAATTGCCAGAGTGGATGACAGACTGGTCTTTATGGAGAATAGGAAAAACGGCTTCCAAAATTATCTGGCATCTCTGGCAGCAGAAAAAAAGCAGGGCAGCAAAATAGGAGCAGTAGTTATGAATGCCAATCCTTTTACCCTGGGACATCAGTATTTACTGCAGCAAGCTTCTGAGGCCTGTGATTATGTTCATGTTTTTGTAGTGTCGGAAGAAGCCTCTCCTATTCCTTTTAAGGTTAGATATGATTTAGTTAAAAAAGGATCTGCTCAATTTAAAAACTTAATTTATCATCCTACCGGTAATTACATAATATCTTCTGCAACTTTTCCCTCTTATTTTTTAAAAGATGATAAATTAGTAATTGAATCTCAAGCTGAACTGGATGTAAAGATTTTCTGTAAAATAGCGGCAGCCTTGGAAATAAATCATCGTTTTGTGGGGGAAGAACCTTTCAGTCAGGTTACCGCCATCTATAATGAAGTTATGGAAAAAGAATTGTACAAGGAAAGTATTTTGTATACAATAATCACAAGGAAAAAAGGCCTGGATGGGCCAATTAGTGCCTCGAAAATACGAGAAAAGATTAAAAACGGTAGAATTGAAGAGATTAAAGGCGAAGTACCCAATAGTACATACGAATTTTTCACTTCAACAGCTGCAAAATCGATTATTGCCAAAATAAAGTCATTAAAGGACGTTATTCATTATTAAATTGTGCCTTTTTTCTATCCAATTTCAGAACGTATACAGTATAATATCCGTTTAAAAAAAAACTTATCTATGTTATAATAAGAACAGTAATATGGGAAAGCTTAGAAATAATGAAAAGGGAGGACATACAGAGAAATTTTTAGTATTTTTTGGCTGTTCCATTAAATAAAATATAGGAGGAGGTTTTTGTTTTGAGTAAAGTATGCACAATGTCAGAGGCTATTTCTAAGTATGTGAAAAATGGCGATCACATCGTATTAGGTGGATTTACCACTAACAGAAAACCTTACGCAGCTGTTTATGAAATTTTGCGTCAAGGCTTAAAAGATTTCGTGGGCGAAGGTGGCCCTGCCGGCGGTGACTGGGATATGCTGATTGGTGAAAACCGCGTCAAAGCATATACTAACTGCTATACAGCAAACTCAGGTTTCACCAATGTTTCCAGGAGATTCAGACATAAATATGAAACTGGAGAACTAATCATGGAGGATTACTCCCAAGATGCAGTTATGTTAATGCTGCATGCAGCTTCTTTGGGACTGCCTTTCTTGCCTGTTAAGTTGATGCAGGGCACAGACCTTGTAGACAAATGGGGTATTAGCAAGGAAGTTCGTAAGACTCTGGAAAAGGTTCCTGATGATAAATTCGTTTATGTAGACAATCCTTTTAAGAAGGGCGAAAAAGTTGTTGCTTTGCCTGTTCCTCAAATTGATGTATCTATTATTCATGTACAAAAGGCTTCTTTTGATGGTACCAGCATCATCTTGGGTGATGAATTCCATGATGTTGATATTGCTGTTGCCGGCAAAAAGACCATTGTTACTTGCGAAGAATTAGTAAGCGATGAAGAAATCAGAAAAGATCCTACTTTGACTTCTATTCCCGGTTTCTGCGTAGATGCCGTGGTTCATGTGCCTTATGGTGCTCATCCCAGCCAATGCTATGGCTATTATGATTATGATGCTGCCCTGATGAAAGAATATGATGTGGCCAGCAAGACTGACGAAGCATTTGATGCCTATATGAAGAAATGGGTATTTGATCTTCCCGATCATGATGCTTATTTGAACAAATTGGGTGCTACCCGCCTGATTGGTTTGAAAGTAGTTCCGGGCTTGGGTTATGCCAAAGATATGACGAAGGAGGCACAAAAATAATGTCAGATTACACTAAGTATACTAATAAAGAAATGCAGGCAATTACCATTGCCAAGCAAATTAAAAATGGCCAAGTAGTTATTGTTGGTACAGGCCTTCCTTTGATTGGTGCTTCCGTAGCAAAGAGAGTTTATGCTCCTAAATGCAATATTATCGTAGAGAGCGGCTTAATGGATTGTGCTCCTATCGAAGTTCCCCGCAGCGTAGGTGATGACCGTTTTATGGCTCATTGCGGTGTGCAGTGGCCTAATATCCGTTTCATTGGTTTCGAAACCAATGAATGGTTACATGACAGTGACAGATTGGTTGCTTTTATCGGCGGCGCACAAATCGACCCTTATGGCAACGTAAACTCCACTTCTATCGGTGACTACAATCATCCGAAAACAAGATTTACCGGTTCCGGCGGTGCTAACGGCATAGCTACTTATTCTAACACTATTATCATGATGCAGCATGAAAAACGCCGTTTCATGAAGAAGATTGACTATGTTACCAGTGCAGGCTGGATGGATGGCCCTGGGGGCCGTGAAAGAGCAGGGCTGCCGGGTAACAGAGGCCCAATTATGGTTGTAACTGATTTAGGTATCTTGAAGTTTGATAAAGATACTAAACGTATGTATTTAGCTGGATATTATCCAACTTCTTCTCCTGAAATGGTAGAAGAAAATACCGGATTTGATATTGATGTTTCCAAGGCAGTTAAGTTGGAAGCTCCGGATCCGGAAGTAATCAAATTGATCAGAGAAGAAATCGATCCCGGTCAAGTATTTATTAAAGTGCCCGTTGAGGGAGCAAAATAACAATTAACTAAGGAGGCTTTTTCATGGGCAACTATTCTATGCCGAAATATTTTCAAAACTTACCTCAAATTGGTAAGGTTTTAAAGAAGGAAAATCCGGAGAACGTAGCTGAACTGAAGAAAGTTGAAGACGAAATTCATGAACTGACTAAAGCTGCTGAAGCAGCAGGCCGTTCTGATGAGTCATTAAACGCTGCCGGTCAAATGACTGCTTTGCAACGTATTGACAGATTGGTTGAAAAGGGAACTTGGAGACCTTTGAACAGCATTTTCAATCCTCAAAATAACGCTAACGGTTCTACCGGAGTTATTAAAGGTTTGGGCAAAATCAGCGGCAAATGGGCTGTAGTTATTGCTTCTGATAACAAGAAATTAGCCGGAGCATGGGTTCCCGGCCAGGCTGAAAACTTGCTGAGAGGTTCTGATACTGCTAAGTTATTAGGTATTCCTCTGGTATATGTTCTGAACTGCAGTGGTGTTAAGTTCGATGACCAAGACAAGGTATATCCTAACCGTCGTGGGGGCGGCACACCTTTCTTCAGAAATGCTGAATTGAACCAATTAGGTATTCCTGTTATAGTTGGTATTTATGGTACCAACCCTGCAGGCGGTGGCTATCACAGCATCAGTCCTACGGTTTTAATCGCTCACAAAGATGCTAACATGGCTGTAGGCGGTGCCGGCATTTTGGGCGGAATGAATCCTAAAGGCTATATTGACCAAGAAGGCGCTGAACAAATTGCTGACATGGTAGCTAAATCCGGCAAGCAAAATCCTCCTGGTTCTGTTTCTATTCACTATGGTGAAACAGGCTTCTTCCGTGAAGTTTACGAAGAAGAAGAGGGCGTTCTTAATGGTATCAAGAAGTATATTAAGATGCTTCCCAGCTATGATTTAGAGTTCTTCAGAGTGGACGAGCCTAAGAAACCGGCTTTGCCTGCTGAAGATTTGTATACTATCGTTCCTATGAATGACAAGAGAGCTTATGATATGTACAGCGTTCTGGGCCGTCTCTTTGATAACAGTGAATTGAAAGAATACAAAAAGGGCTACGGTCCTGAAATGATTACAGGTATTGCTAAGGTAAATGGTCTCTTGGTTGGCGTTGTAGCTAACTTCCAAGGCCTGCTCCTGAACTATCCTGAATACAAACAAGGTGCTGTAGGCATGGGCGGCAAACTTTATCGTCAAGGCTTAATGAAGATGAATGAATTTGTTACCTTGTGCGCTAGAGACAGAGTTCCTATTGTTTGGGTACAAGATACTACCGGTATTGATGTAGGCGATGATGCTGAAAAGGCAGAATTGTTAGGATTAGGTCAATCTTTGATTTACTCCATCCAAACATCTCATGTTCCTCAATTCGAAATCACCTTGAGAAAAGGTACTGCAGCTGCTCACTATGTATTGGGCGGACCTCAAGCTAATGATGAGAACGTATTCTCCATTGGTACTGCAGCTACAGAAATCTATGTAATGAACGGAGAAACAGCAGCAACTGCTATGTACTCTCGTAGATTGCATAAAGACAAGGCAGCAAATAAGGATTTACAACCGACTATTGATAAGATGAACAAATTAATCCAAGATTTCCATACTAAATCTCGTCCTAAATATTGCGCATTTACCGGCATGGTAGATGAAATCGTGGATATGGACAAGATGCGTGGTTATGTTGAAGCATTTACTGAAGCAGCTTACCAAAATCCTAAATCCATTTGCCCCTTCCATCAAATGTTATTGCCCAGAGCAATAAAAGAATTTGATACTTTCGTAAAGAAATAAGGAGTTAAAAGGATGGCCATTTATACTCTAGGTATAGACGTAGGTTCTACTGCGTCTAAGTGCATAATACTAAAAGACGGAAAAGAAATAATAGGCAAATCCTTAATCGACGTGGGGGCCGGAACTTCCGGCCCTGACCGCGCCATTAATGATGTGCTGGTAGATGCAAAAATGAAAAGAGAAGATATGAATTTCACTTTGGCTACAGGCTATGGCAGAAACTCTTTGGAAGGCATTGCCGATAAACAAATGAGCGAATTGTCATGTCATGCCAGAGGAGCATACTTCCTTTTCCCCAAAGTTCATACTGTTATTGATATAGGAGGACAAGATGTAAAAGTTCTCCACATTGAAAATGGCAATATGGTTAATTTCCAAATGAATGATAAATGTGCCGCAGGTACAGGAAGATTTCTGGATGTTATGGCTAATGTCCTGGAAGTTAAGGTTCAGGATTTGGGCAGGCTAGGGGAAATGGCCAAAAAGAAAATATCTATCAGTTCTACTTGTACAGTTTTTGCTGAAAGCGAAGTTATCAGCCAACTATCTTTGGGAACTGATAAATGCGATATTATTGATGGTATTCATCGCGCCATTGCCAGCCGTGTAGTTGGTTTGGTGCATCGTGTGGGAGTATCTCCTCAAGTTGTTATGACCGGAGGAGTAGCACAAAACATTGGCGTTGTTAAAGCTTTGAGTGACGGATTGCACACAGATATTGCTGTGAGCCCCCTGACTCAATATGTGGGAGCACTTGGTGCTGCCCTCTTTGCTTATAAAAACGCCACTAAATAATTATAAGAAGGAGAAATTATTATGGCAAAAGCAAGCCCTGGTGTTCAAGCACTACGTGATGTAGTAGAAAAAGTATATGCAGAAGCACGTGAAGCTAAAAAAAGAGGCGAACCCGTTGGCTGGTCTTCTTCTAAGTTTCCCTGTGAACTTGCGGAAGCATTCGGACTGCATGTAGTTTATCCGGAAAATCAGGCAGCCGGTATTGCTGCTAATCGTGATGGTGAACTAATGTGTCAAGCAGCCGAAGACTTAGGTTATGATAATGATATTTGCGGCTATGCTCGTATTAGTTTAGCTTTCGCTGCTGGTAAGAGATCTGCTAATAAGTTTGACCCTAAAACCGGCGAGTACATTATTGACCCTAACAGCGGTAAACCATTAAAAGATGCAGATGGTAAAAAGGTTATTGATCCTGCTACAGGTAAACCCAAGAAGGATCCTAAGACCATGAAACCCTATTCCTATTTGGAAGACTTAAATGAAATTGCCGCTCTTCCTGATGGCGTAGAAAAAGAGCGCCGTACAGCAGCCTTGAAGCATTATCGTCAAATGATTATGCCTATGCCTGATTTTGTACTGTGCTGCAATAACATTTGCAATTGCATGACTAAATGGTACGAGAATATTGCCCGTATGCACAATATTCCTTTGATCATGATTGATGTTCCTTATAACAAGACCGATAATGTAGAAGAGAGCAATGTTAAATACATTCGTTCTCAATTCGATCATGCTATTGAACAACTGGAAAAAATTTCCGGCAGAAAGTTTGATGAAAAGAAATTCGAAAAAGCTTGCGAAAATGCTAACCGTACCGCTAAGGCATGGTTAAAAGTTTGCGACTACTTGCAATACAAGCCATCTCCTTACAGTGGATTTGACCTGTTTAACCATATGGCTGATGTTGTTACCGCCCGTGGCAGAGTAGATGCTGCTGAAGCATTTGAACTGTTGGCAACTGAATTGGAAGAACATGTTAAGAATAATACCAATACTTTGCCCTTCCCTGAAAAATACCGTATTATGTTCGAAGGTATTCCTTGCTGGCCAAAACTGCCTCAACTGTTCAAACCTTTGAAAGCTAATGGTTTGAATATTACTGCAGTTGTGTATGCACCTGCATTCGGCTTTGTTTATAATGGCTTAGACGAAATGGTTCGTGCTTACTGCAAGGCTCCTAACTCTGTTTGCTTAGAGAAAGGCGTTTCCTGGCGTGAAGGTATCTGCAAAGAAAACAAGGTTGATGGCCTGTTGATTCACTATAACAGAAGCTGCAAACCTTGGAGCGGATATATGCCTGAAATGAGCCGTCGTCTGTCCAAAGAACTGGGAGTTCCTGCTGCCGGTTTTGATGGAGACCAGGCTGATCCCAGAAACTTCAACGCAGCTCAATACGAAACACGTGTACAAGGACTTGTTGAAGCTATGGAAACTAACGCTAGTGCAAAGGGGAAATAAAAATGGCTATAAATACTATTATTGATGAATTCAAACAAGTAGCAGCTAATCCTAAAAAACAGCTTTTAGCTTATAAAGCTCAAGGCAAAAAAGCTATTGGTGTGCTTCCTTATTATGCACCTGAAGAATTAGTTTATGCTGCTGACATGGTTCCCTTTGGTATTTGGGGAACTAATGATAAGACTATTAGTTTGGCCAAAGAATACTGTGCAACATTCTATTGCACCATCGCTCAATTAGCATTGGAAATGTTATTGGATGGTACCATGGATGAATTGTCCGGTATTATTACACCTGTTATCTGCGATACATTGCGTCCTATGAGTCAGAATTTCCGTGTTGCCATGGACAAGAAAATGGCTGTTATTTTCCTGGCTCATCCCCAAAATCGTTTTGATGCTGCAGGTAAGCAATTCTGCATTGACCAATATACTAATGTTAAAAAAGAATTGGAAAAAATTTCCGGTAAAGAAATTACCGTTGATGCTCTTGCTAATGCCATTAAAGTTTACAACGCCAGCCGTAAAGCTCGTCGTGAATTCGTGAAATTAGCTAATGAACACTGCGATGTAATTACTCCTACCATCCGTAGCGCAGTTCTTAAAGCTTCCTGGTTTATGCTGAAAGACGAATACACCAAGAAGTTAGTAGAACTGAATAAAGAATTAGCTGCTATGCCTGTTGCTAAATGGAACGGCGTTAAAGTTGTTGTTTCCGGTATCATTTATGATAGCCCGGCTTTACTGAAAGCCCTGGAAGACAACCATGTAGCTATTGCTGCTGATGATGTGGCTCACGAGACTCGTGCTTTCCGTATTGATGCTCCGGAAGGCGTTGATCCTATGACTGCTTTGGCTGATCAGTTTGCTAACATTGATAATGATGTTCTGCTTTATGATGCTGAGTCCGCTAAGAACAATCGTGGGGATTTCGTAGCTAAGCTTTGCAAAGACAGCGGAGCTCAAGGTTTGATTTTGTTCATGCAGCAGTTCTGCGACCCAGAAGAAATGGAATATCCTTATCTGAAGAAAGCTTTGGATAAAGCAGGTATTCCTCACATCAAGATTGGTGTTGACCAACAGATGAGAGATTTTGGTCAGGCTGCTACTGCTATTCAGGCCTTCACCGAAAGTTTGTAAGATAAAAGCGGCGGTATTTGGTTTATACTGCGTCAAAAGAGGTGTCGTGTGCATGGGATGAACTAGTATGTTCTATCCCATCCACCCGATACCTCTTTTTCCTTGTCTAAACGCAAATCCTGCCGCTTTTGCTGTTTTACTATTTATTTGCCGAAAGGTGTGGCAATTTTTGGTTCAGCTTGGGGAAGGGGAATACCGGCTTTTTTGCCGGCTTCAAGATTCTTCAGAACCCAGGCCATATTCAAACCGAGATTACGCATGGTTTGCAGACCTTCTTGATCTTTTACCAGTTCTTCTTTGGTAAGACCATGAACCATATTCCAGTAATTTGAACCTACTATCAACATATTGTTAATGGTGAAATATTTATTGATTTGATCGAAGGTTGCAGTAGCACCGCCTCTGCGGCAAACTACTACAGCGGCACCGGGTTTGTAGGCCATATTGGACCCGGCAGACAAAAAGGCTCTGTCTAAAAAAGAGGTAGCGGCTCCGGTGGCAGCAGCATAATGCACTGAAGTACCGAAAATATAGCCGTCAAAATTTTTGGCTAGGTGGGTAAATTCATTAACTACATCATTGCGCATACATTCTTGATTATGAGTATGACAATAACCACAGCCAATACAGCCGGCAATCGGTTCAGGACCTACCTGAAAAATTTCCGTTTCAATACCTTCTTTATTTAAAGCTTTTTCGACTTCTTGCAAAGCAGTATAGGTTGAACCGCAGCCATGAGGACTGCCATTTACCAAAAGAACTTTCATACTTAATTCCTCCCCTAAAATATAGGTAGTGTCAAATTTGGCACTACTTTTTTTTATTTAATCCCTTGCCGCAGCAAGGGTTTCAAGCTTTTTTGCAATAAAAAAGCAATGACCTCCCTTTTTGA